>Ga0209208_10010626_pt1 | contig 11928 bp, 8 predicted proteins | sample S1TSphfallax_3_FD_187694 | JGI IMG/M metagenome (GOLD analysis project Ga0209208, IMG submission 187694) | Host-associated microbial communities from peat moss isolated from Minnesota, USA - S1T2_Fd - Sphagnum fallax MG (SPAdes) (version 2) | ecosystem: Host-associated > Plants > Peat moss >...
AAAGAGCAAAATGGTGTTCCTATTTCAATTGATGACATAGAGCTCTCCCACTCTATGCGCTGAAGGTGGTGAGTTCGGTCCCTTGTTGGAGGTGGTTTGGCTACACACTCACCCACTCATTGGTGGTGAGTTTGCTCTCACCCAGTCACCCGTCAATGATGGGGAGTCCACATGAACCCCAACTCACCTATTTGCTTAGCCACATTTTGTTAGGGTTTTCTTTTTTGCGTCTAGATTGCAACGACATAATGTTAGGGTTTTTTTTTTGTGGTGTTAATAATATTTCTGTCAATCCTTTCTCTTGATCATTTTGCTTGCAAAATGAGTTTACTAACTAATTTCTTATACATAAAATATCACTACAATTTTTTTCCTTTGTGTATTTTGGTCCCTCATTCAGTTGAAGAAATCTTGTTTGTTGTTGTCGCATGATGTCGAAGGATCAATAATTTACACAATTCGAAATATACTTTCCAAATTGTTAGAATAATTTTTATCGAATGGAAATTACCGACTAACTTGTCTCTTCTTATTGCCCTTATCATTACATTATTTCTTTATAGTGTCACTATCACAAGGTGCTTTACATATAAACCTTTCTCCTTTAAAATTAGGTCATCTTCCAAACACCTTAGGTTTGATGATGATTACAATCATGATGAATCATGAGGTCGTTTTACTAAATCATTTAGGCTAATGGAATTATACCATGAGAATGAGATGTGGGTGTCCTTCTCCAAAAGTCCAAATGGATTCCTCATCCATCAAGGCATCTATAAGAAGTTTGTAATGTCCACAAACATTTTGTGTTGTTTGATGTTAGTTTACAAGAAGGGAATGAGCCATGGGTGTTCTCATCCAAAAGGATTCCTCATCCATCAGGGCCTCTATAGGAAGTCTGTAATGTCGACAGCGTTGCTTGCTGTTGCTGAAAATTCTTGGGTGTCCTCATCCAAAAGGAATCCTCATCCATGAAGGCCTACATTAGAAGTTAGTAATGCAAATAGTGTTTCTTGCTGTTGCTGCTGCTTCTGCCGCTGCTTCAAGAAACGCAAGATTACAAGAGGGTGCAGCAGGTCGTGCAAGCAAGCTTCGCCATACGCAACCGAAGACAGAGAGAGTTTGCCGATACTGCTCGTACCGGTATATTACCCCTTGCTTATGGCTCTTCTCTTCTTGATTTTTTTTTGCAAATCCGATTTCTGTTTTTTGATCGTAAATTGCAACTCTGAACGTTTTGCAAAATTCCAAGTCTCGCAGTGGCAGTGAAATTCATGAGATTGAGTTGTCATGTTTTGTGTTTCGTTTTTTCTATTTCCCATGTTTCAGTGACATGATACCAAATTGAATCCCCCTTTTTTTTTTGTCTCGTCGGAAAATATTTTAGGGTTTGCAGCTGCAGACCAAACGTTTGATCTTGGGGCTTTATATTAGCAAAAGAAAGCAGCGAGTCTTGTTCATACGACGAAGAGTAACTTCTTTTCTTTTTTCCAACGTTTCAGCGTGTGAATTCACGGAATATCGGAGCTCTGAAGGTACGTGAAAAAGCTAGGGTTTGCAGATTCCATGTTGATTAAAAGAAGTTCGTGTTTTGAATGCAATCAGAGCTTCCAAGGATGGGTTTCCGAGGTTCTGCAGTTGGGAATGTTATAAAGACCAGCTCGTCAGTATTTTGATATATCTCTTTTCTTGTTTGATTTTCTCCAATGTAATTCCTGTGACTTGGTTCTAAATTGGAAGGTTTGAAGTTAAATCTAACCTAGTTTTTGCACCTGCAGATAAACTGGTGATGCTTCTTGATGCCATCTTCCTAGTCTATCTCTGTAAACCCATGAAAGCAATTGAAATTTGAGCGATTCAAGTGTGAACTGGATCTTTGAAGGTCTGAAGAAAACCTGGGAATTGCAGTTGCAGGGAGACCAAGAAGTTTTCTTGATATGACCATCATCCTGGTCAGTATTTCTCTTTCTCAAATCCTCCATGGAATTTACAGTGTGGTTTAAGTGTGTGTTTGAGCTCTGTAGCCCTAAATATATTTTAGGGTTTTCAGTCTACATAGTAACTAGGAGGTTTTCAGAATATCCTGGGACTTGAGAAAGAACATGCTGTGTTATTTAAGTAAATTGGAGCTCTGAATGTGTGAAGAAACTGTAAGGTTTGATACTGCTTATAAGGCTAGAAGGTTGGTTCACATAAGCATTATTTGGGCACTGTTTTATTCAAACAGTTTGGGATTGGTGAGATAAGGCTCTTCATTTGCAATGACTCTTCATTTTGACTGTATTATGGTGAAGTGGATCCAGAAGTGAGAGAAGAGTACATGGCACCATCACGAGGTGAGGAGATGGCAGAAGGATTGCAGGCATCATCATCATCATCACCATGGATTCCTGAAGTTGAGGCAGATTGGAAGCAACAAGTGGCAGTGGCAGGGAAGCTATGGTGGGCAGGGTTCAGGGATGCCTGTTGCCTGCATAGAGCCCTGGCTTCCTGTAAGCGGTCAGTCCTGCCTGTTCCCTTTTTCTCTGTTGTTGTGCAAGCAACATTTCATCCTCATCTGATTGGTATATCTTTCTCCTCATGTAACACTGAAGACATGATGTTCTAATGGACGTTCGGATGAGAAATGTGAAGTATGACCTTTGGCATGTGTTTACAGTCAGCTTGGTCAATCCAATTTCCTATACCAAATTTTTGGATTGACTATTATCATTGAATTGGGGACATAGAATATGGAAATGTGTCAGCATGAATCCAGTGTGTTTCTTGGATTCTGTTGAAGGTTGACTGGGGTGCTGACAGCTGTGAAGGTTTCTGAGTAACAGCAAGCTTTTATCATGATCCTTTCTTGTTGCATCTGTGCTAGGTGGACACAAGCCCTTCAACAGAAAGCATATGTCTTGATTACATCAAGTTTTCCCATGCATTATGGACATCATCTTCTTTTGTAAAAAATTGTGTATAAAGTAGTCAGCAGAACTCCCTCTCTCACCTCCACATTGTGAGATACATGTCTGAATGGTCAATATGTTAGTCTGCCTTCTTTTGCAGCCAAAAATAGAGATCATAGACATCTTTTTTCCTGTGTGGAGGGAACAGATCACGCAGGGTTTATGTGAAAACAGGGCAGTGTTTTCTTCTCAACGGATGCATTTTCCTTGGCAGGTGCAAAAACATTACTCTCCAGTTTCCAGTCATTGTCTTTGCTTTTATACTATTCAAGATTGTGCTTGTTCAATGAAAGGATTTATACACCTTGGAACTTTTAGTCTGAGTGTCTCAGATGTTCTGGTACATAATTTGTCAAAGCAATAAGTTGCACTGCCTTAGGAGTAATCAAAGTAAGGCTGTTCTGATAGTTCTACAAGGTTTTATACTATCACATTCAGAAAATAATTTTGTGAGGAGTCCTGAAGTTGCCTTGCTCCCACATTAGTTTGTTGAACTTTGCTGTAAAAAGGTGGTAGGTTGGTCCCAATGGGCTACTTGTGCTTGTCAGTCCTAGTAGGAGTGAGAGGATTGTTCTATGAAGCCCTCTTGGAGCGTTGTTGAATGCAGTGGCTTTAGCTGGATTTGGATAGTGAAAATTGATTTGTTTATGGGGGTGACAGTATACTGGTGTTACAGCAGTTGGTGGTGCCGACACTGAGGTGGCTCCTTAATGCTCAGTCTCAAGCTCCCTCAGGAAGTGATGGGGTAGATGCAAAGGGAAGTGGGGAGCCTGTTTCCAGTATGCTTCAGACCCTTGTTGTGGGTTTGTGCTATGTAAGAGCACTCATCTCATCCAAGTCTTCCTCTGGCAATTCTTTAATGTTTTCTTCATTAGCTCCTGAGATTCTGCAAGTGTTTTTCTAGTCAGTTTGCAGTATGTTCTAAAATTTGGAAGTGAGGTCATGGGCTTGGAGACATTTGGAACCCTTGATATGTATACCAAGACTCTTAGTCTTGAAAGCAACCTTCAGATCTAGGACTAAACCCAATACAAGTATGGTATGGTAACAGTTGTGAGGACTAAATCCCCACTGGTGAATCTGGATTTTCTTCACATCAAATTGTGATTGCAAGGGATCACTAGTTCCACTTGTGCATACTTGGCAGCTGTTCAAGCCTTGGCTTTCAAGATTCCCAATGCTGGGTCTGTAGGTTCTTTCTTTCTGATAGATTCTATTTGGATGAGGGCAGGTGTTCTGGCTATACCCTCTTTACATCATAAGTGCCATCATCAACTGCATATGGTATGGGGCTATTCTAAACTGCATTTCCTTTCTGGGTACTTATATTGGTTAGCATGATGTGGATTATTAGTGCATATTGATCTCCCGCTGGTTGGGCGCCCACCCAAAACTCTTTCTCTTAGCACTAGTGTGGAGCCACCAATTCATTGAAATCAGAGAAAGCAGAAAGATATCACTGGTTGACTTGGCTAGTCATTGGGGTGGTTCTTGTGTCTTCTTCCCAGGTATAATGAGATTGCACGCCATGCATTTGAAATCCTGGATGAAGGGGGTAAGCCTGTGAGTGCTCAAGGTTCAGGCAAAGTGAAGGCCCCTGGAACCCTGCGCAGTAAGAGCAGTACTCCCATTGAAAGGTGGGTGATGGTATGCTTGTGCTCTAATTAGGGCCATCGCTGTACAATCTCTTGGACATTACCTCCCATCATTAAAACCACAATCTATCAACTGTGTAAATACTTGTGCCTGTTTCTGATTGTTTATTTGGCCTTTTGGTGGAGTTTCAATGTCTCAGGTTTCTGTTCTAAGACCATTGGGTCAGATAGTGCTCCTTTTGTCATCCTTCAATATAAGTTTCTTGAATCTGCTCCTGTCTGTGTAATGTGGTATACGTTTTGTTTATCATTCAGAACTAAGACCCTGAACTGGAAGGTGATCAGTTGACTGAATGGTTTTGGTGTCCAGTATTGTGCTGGGTATTGGAGAACAGATTTACTCTATCCTTATGGTGAGCGTCTTTTTTGTGGAGGTGTGTTCCTTTTGCTTCTATGTATGGATCATTGGCTAGTCTCTTAGCATCATGAACCTCACATGCATCTGCTCTATCTGAGTCAAGACTTGTTCTTCACAAAACCCTTGAATTTTGGCCAGTTGATCATCTGGATAGAAATACCTATATAGGTTAAGATCTACATGGTATGTGCTGACATACCTCCTCAAAATTACAGTTCTGGGATGCTGTTAATAATGACTCATGGCCAATTCAATGAGCAGTACCTGCTTATAGTTGTGAATATGGACAGTTCTGGAGAGAAAATGAGTTGCATGTCAGTATACTTTTTGACAGGGCAAAGCCCTGGTGATGCTAGGATGGACATAATTATAGTATTTTAATTGAGAAAGTTCAGAGCATTGGAAGACATGTATGGACCATTTGGCAGACAGGAGGCTAACATGTAGCATGGGTGTAGCACAATTCTATTTCTGTTTCTCTTCTGAATGTGTTGTGTCCTGGTTGTTTTGATGCATTTACTTGTGGCCAGGTGTTTGCAGCAAGCTTCATACCTTATGTGGGCCCATTATTAAACTTTGTACTGCTTTCCTGGCTCTATGCTTACTACTGCTTTGAGTAAGTCTTTCTTAAGATCCTTATTTAGTGCAATTTTGCTGGTTCCTTTGTTGTCATATTTGTAATTATGCTTAACTCTTGGCACATGTTTAAAGTTCATTTTTGCTAGTTTGGCACTGTTATGTTGTGTGGGTTGAACATTTTGAAGTATTCTGGGTATTTTGATAGTAGACATTTGGATGAATAAGGAAGGTAGGTGACTCCGTGATTTTCATGACTTCTACTATGAGAGATCTGTTAATGCCATGTTGCCTTCCGTTGACTTTCTGCTACTAATGTCACTATCACTTAATATGTCCTTATAGACACAGCTTCAGTAAGTCCTTACCTTGCAGTGTTGTGTCAGTTTGTCAGGTTACAAATCCTGTTGCAACTTTATTAGTTTACTAAATCTGTACAGGTGTTTGTGCAATAATTTGCAAGAACCACAACCTATCAGTCTGATCTTCAGTAAATTTACTCCAACCTTCTCAAGGTTCTTAACGTTTGAAGTTTTTCATAGGTCTGGGGTCCAAAGGGTGAATGATGCGTTATAAGAAGGCTGGAGCAGTTTCTCATGGAAGCATTTCTTGTGCTTGTTATTTCAGGTCCTGAACTCTAGAGTTGACGGTCTTAAACCTTGAATAGAGAACATTTTATGAGCCATCAACTCTGAACACTTATTGCTTGGGTTTTGTGGCAGCTACAAATGGGGATTTGCTAGGTGGAGCTTAGAAAAGCGCCTAAATTTCTTTGAGACAAATTGGGCCTTTTTTGCAGGCTTTGGTGAGCACATATAGTCTCTGTATAATGTACGAGGCAACTGCCTTGAGGAAGGGTACTTGCATATGTTGGATGTGTGTGGGAGTCTTAGTAAGTCTGGACTGGTCACTGTGCCCAAGAGGTGGTGATGTAATGGGTGGTGGGTGGGGTGGCAGGTAGCCCATGTGTAATTGCCACCTTCTTCTTTTCTCCTTTAGTAAGTGCTGGTGTAATGGCCATCCTTTTCCCATTGGTGAGTCTTCAACAAGTGATTGCTTCATTTTTTGGGATATTGATAGCAGTGCATGAAGATGAGCCTTGTCTGAGTCCAGCAGTCTCTCCACAGTTAGCTCACAGCTATTGCCACTCAGAGCTGATTTGCTTGAGACCATTGTCTATTCTGTTCTGTTCTCTAAATCCTGCAAGTAATTAGCCAGTAGTTTGTTTGGTGACCCCTGAAAGCCATGGAAATGTGACTTCTAGAACAGGGAATGTAACAAGTGCTTTCAATCCAGGATTTCCTATGCTGATGCAATCTGATTTGCTTTGACTTCATAGTGGACATAAGTTGTGTGATGTGTATGATGAAGTGTTTTGTAATGCAATTGTCAAAATGTGCAGTTTGTGTTGGTAGCAACAGCATCCAATCCGGAGGAAGTGGTGAGCAGGTGTATGGGAGGCAACAACAGGGATTCAGGACTGTGCCGCCTTCCCATCTTTTACTTTGCAAACAAAGTCACGTACGTGTTCCTTTCATATTGAATTGGTCAAGAAAGTCTTACTAACAGGCAATTCACCTCATAACATGATGCACAATCTAAGTTGGCTATCAGCAGGGTGGTTACAGTTGACTATAGCCATGGCATCATGTGTATATTCATGGTGCTTTGATTCCAACTTCTCTTCAATGGTCAAATGGAGTTTGTTGTGGGGCTCTACAACTTATCTCTAACACACTGGTCTCATGCATCTTGCCGGTTTTCATTCAAAACACCTTAGATTGACCCAACTTGTGTGTCATAATCTTTAGCTAGTATTGATGAGCAGATTGATTTCTGGTCAGCTAAGATGGTCAAATGTGTTCAGGCTACCGTTACTCAAGCTTTTGCAACCCCAGTCACGATCAACCAGTCGAAAAAAAACTCAATGACACCACTCCTGTTCATCATGACAACTGTCAGGCAGCAACCATGAGGGCTGTGATTTGAAATGAAATTTGCATCTCTCAATTGCACACAGGATGGTTAAGAAGGGTGCCCAAACCCTGCAGTCAAGTTCGAAGAAGGTCACTGGACAGTCGAGTGCTTCTAGTACCTGAGGACTCCTCTCCTATAAGGATATCTGTGACATGGGAGACCTGTATTTCTTCCACATAACTCCTATCTAGTTCTGTTTCTCCATGCTTTGTATCCACTCAAAATGTACATAATTTTTCCTATTTCTTCACATGTTGCCAGGTGTTACTCTGGTTTGGTCATCATTTGGGTGCCAATGGATGACAAAGATGGTGATTTATCCTTTTGGAATTTAGGCAGGATTGTTAAACATTGTTAAACATTGTTAGATAAGCTGTTGTTGCCTGCAATTATGTTCTAACTGTAGCATTGCCTGTGCTTTACTGAGTCTGACTTGCCATCATGCAACCTAAAGGTTGAGTGCAAATTCAGGAAGTGACCAGCAGGTTTGGTCAATATCCCCTGGTTTTATTTCTTGTTGGTTGCAATGCGGTTTTCACATGTCGGAATTAGATGAAGTATGGCAAGTGGATCTCTGATCACCTTGGACCATTAGAAGTGGTGCCAAGTTACCAGAAGGATGCATACAGGGATCTTATGTATACATCCCTATGTTCCCACACATTGAATTTCATGGGTCAAATTTGTTGGTGCATTTTACAACAAAGTTTGGGTAACTTGGACATGCTCCATACTTGGAAGTAGTTTTCTACACCTTGGCAAGTTGTATAGCATTCTCCTACTTTCAGTAGACAATGTGCACGGCAATCATCCACAAGATATCAAAAGTTAGGCAAACTTTTCGGACTCATCATCAACATATCATTGATTAAATGAATACATACTAGAGTAGAGGGTTGCCATTAATTTCTGATTTTCTCAAAATATGTAGCAACCAAAAAGGTTTTAAAAATTTATTGGCTATTTGCGTTAGCAACTACTTGCTTTGTTACTGGTTTTTTGCTGAAAGGGCAAGGCTTTGGTTTAGTGTACTAATTGAACCCACAACCAATTAAACTATTTAATATGAATCACAATAAGTACTCAAGCTTTTGTAAAAGCTTAGGCCAAGAATGGTGATGAACAAAGTTAGGAATAGGAATTCTACTCAAGCAATGAGGTGGGAGTGAATGCACTCAAGAATGTGAATCCAAGATATTTTCAGGAACAACATCACAATTTGTCCCATATCATTTGCTCAAAAGTTTGCTCTTGTAGAATAGTAGATGAGTAAAAGAGAAGTACAAGCATAGTCTCATATTGGTAGAAAATGTTTATATTTGGGAAGTATCTAACGTATCATGATTTTTTGTGAAGGGTCAATCAAAGTGACCCATTGTATTTTAGAAAAATAGCTTTGGGATGCACTCACATTGGGATGTATACATAACTAATTAATATGGATTGCAAGAGGTATGGTCATTAGTTTATATAATATATACACTTACACACCCAAAACATTTAAATGACACCATGTAAGTGTATTTGACAAATATATATATATTACTCCTATGGAATTAAGTGTAAAATTTTTGGGTGTGCAAATGAGTGTAGATGATTTACACTTACATGGTATCTACAAGTTATATATATGGTTATTGACATTTACATGCACAATACTAGTTTTCACTTCAAAATATGATCAATTTGGTGGATTTTTTCAAAAAGAAATCTTTTGAGGCCCCTCTTGTTTTGATCCCCAAAAAAATTTCACCCCAAAAGAAATCACTGATCCAAACCACAAGTTTTGAAATTTGGAAAAACCAAACTTGGAACTAGATGTAACATTTGGCAACATATTTCCATGTCATGCATAACATAATGTAATTAACTTGGCACCAATTACTTTCCTTAATTATTTTCACTTGAGCACTCTAGATTTGTTTATATGGAAATGATGTCTAGCTTCAAGAATTTTATTATGTGATGAAACAACAGTTTAGTTGGAAAGGGTTTGTTTATCAGCAATAAATTGATTAGTTGGCACATTAGTTGAATCATAAGATTAAGGTGCCTAAAAGTTAGTGGGAAATTTGCCATTTCTTAGGGGTTGGAAGTTATGTTTAGTGTTGGGTGGTTATCACCAATGTTGTGCAAGTTTTGATTATAGAAGGAACGTTTGGTCTAGGTTATGAAGCTTTTAAAGTTTTTGATGTACCTTTTGGTTTCTCCTAAAATCAATTCTTTGGCTTTCTAGAACCTTCAATTTTGGTGTTTTTTTAATAAAATTGGAATCTAATCTGGTTTAAAATCAAGTCTAGTTCCATCTCCATTGCAAATAACTAACTGTTTTTTTTTTGGGTTTAATCTTAATTTGTTCAATTAATCCCATAGTCTAAGATAGATATTGTGTAACAAAAGTTACACACAACTAAGTGAAATTAATATTTTGCATAAAAAGTAGGGTCAAGATTGTTTGATTTTTAAAAAGGTTGATCTTATGTACCTTGAAACCTTAAAGTTGCTAAACAAGGGACAACACCCCTAGTTTAGGTTCTAATTCATTTTTAAAAAATGGTTGGTTACCTAGTCTCTTTATAATGATGGTTCCAATAAATGTGAAACTTCAAATCTTTAGAGCTCCTAGAACTTGGCCTATAACTTGAACCTAAACCTAAATGAAATCAAGAACCTCCCAACGCTAGTTATCACAACCCCCGTCCCCTTTTAATTGTTTTCCTCTTTGAGGGGTTTTGAATTTAAACATCAAATTTCATTATCTTGATAATTGGGTTGAACGCCAATGGACCTTCTCTTGCTAATGAAAATCGCCCTAACTAAAAACTAATTGTTCTTTTAATGTAGGGTAATATGAAAATTCAAGTGGATATTCAAATTTTAGTTTTTTTTCAAGAATCAAGGTAGTAATTAAAAGCTTGTTTACTAACCTTCTAAGCATGCACATAGGTTGCAAGAACTAGGAATTGAATCCTTAACTTGCACAATGATAAACTAAGTCCTTACCAATGGACTACACCATAAAAAATGATCACCTTTGTTAAGTTTTTTGATCTCACATCATTAAACATAGCGGTTAAACTTAAGTTACAACTAATTGCTAAAATTAAACTAAATATAATGGTTAAATCAAATGACTAAACCTAGTGATTAAACATTAGTTATACTTAAATGACAACTAGTGGTTAAATTTAAGTTAAACATAATGGTTAAATCAAATGTTTAAACCTAATGGCTAAATCAAATGTTTAAACCTTATGGCTAAATTTGATGGTTTATTGTAATGCCTAAACATTAGCTAAACCTAATGATTAAATATTGTGACTAAACATAGTTAAGAAACCTAATGGTTAAGTTTCATGGTTAAAACTTTGGCTAAACTTAATGCTTAAATCTAATAGTTAAATATAATGACTAAAATTTGGCTAAACCTAGTGGCCAAACACAATGGTTAAACCTAGTTAATAAATATAATGGTTAAATTTCATTGCTAGACCTAGTGGCTTGATATAATGGTTAAACCTAGTTGATAAATCTAATGGGTAAACTTTGGTTTAACTTAATGGCTAAATTTAATAAATAAACGTAATCATTAAATTTTGGTTAAATTTAACGACTAAACCAAGTTGATAAATCTAATAACTAAACTTCATGGTTAAACTTTGGCTAAACCTAGTGGTTAAATCCAATGATTAAATCTAGTGGTGAAACATAGTGGCCAATCTTGGTTGATAAACTTCATTTCTAAACTTTGGCCAAACCTAATGGTTAAATCTAATGGTGAAACATAATGTTTAATCCTAGTTGATAAACCTAATGGCTAAACTTCGTGACTAAACCTAATAGCTAAATCTAACATAATAAAAAAACTTTGATTAAACCTAATGGTTAAACACAATGACTAAACCAAGTTAGTAAATTTAATGGTTAGATTTTATGGCTAAGTTTTGACTAAATCTGATGGTTAAACATAAGGGCTAAACCTATTGGTTAAACATAATGATTAAAACTTAGCTAAACATGCGGTTAAACTTAGGTTAAATTTAATAGTTTAACATCATGGTTAAAGTTAGGCTAAACTTAATGGGTAAATTTAATAATTAAATAAAGTAATTAAACTTAAATTACACCTAATGGCTATACCTAGTGGCTAAACTTAAATGATACTTAGTGGCCAAATTTAATGGTTAAACCTAGTGATTAAATTTAAGTTAAACTTAATTGTTAAAATTTCATTAAACTTTGGGTAAATCTAATGGTTAAACATAATGGTTAAACCTAATAACTACATTAAGTGCCTAGGTCCATTCATATTAACATGTACCATAAGCATTCATAACCATTATTAATTTTTTGAATTTTGGATTATTAAAAAAATATTATTGTGAATATAGTATGTATATATCATAAAATT
>Ga0209208_10010627_pt1 | contig 11926 bp, 11 predicted proteins | sample S1TSphfallax_3_FD_187694 | JGI IMG/M metagenome (GOLD analysis project Ga0209208, IMG submission 187694) | Host-associated microbial communities from peat moss isolated from Minnesota, USA - S1T2_Fd - Sphagnum fallax MG (SPAdes) (version 2) | ecosystem: Host-associated > Plants > Peat moss >...
AAAGCATAGACAGCATGTTGTCAAAATTGTTTGAGAAATGTTATTTTCCGGATTTATATTTTGCATGGAAAATCTTTCAAGTTTTTCCCAATTATTTCTAAATACGAATTATTTGTTCAAGTTTCTGAAGCTAAATGCTACTTGTTAAAAATATGATCAATCAAAAAAATCAAAGCGATCATAACCAAAATTAAAAGGGCTGTTTGGTAACCAGAGAGATAAGCTATCACACAAAAATATGTAACATTAGGTGTGAATGTCACTTTAGCATAGTTAAAGACTGCTGTTTACCATGTTTTCCGAGCCATCAACTGGTGGTACAAAGTAATATTCTATTGGCATGTAGTACATTTTTGGATTAGTTATAATTTGGTTATAAAGCGCTTTGGTTTGAATTGTTCAGCTTAGTTACAATTTCTGGGTAGAGTGAGGCAGGATACATCAGAATATCATCTACTGGATGCCATAATGGTTCAGTTCTGGACGAAACTCAGTTAGTATCTGGTTTCACCTCGGTAATCAATTTTGTATTGCACTCGCCCTGCATTTATAGGCAGGTTGGAAAATATGTGACTGTTTGGGTAAGCAGATGATTTATAGTTTATACATTGGTTAGGGTTCTTTTTCCTACCTACCTAATAACAATCTGCTTATAGGTTGTTGGTAGGTGATAAAAACAAGCAAGTGACGTAACCATCATTGTTAGGGCACATAAAACCAATAAAAACACAATTTTCTAGCCACTTCCTTGTTTCAGTGAATAAAACCACCCTTCCAACTTTCCAAATCCACAGTTTTGATTAGATTTGTAAATCATTTTTCAGTGGATAAACTGAGGATTGATTCACAATTCTGAAGCCTGCACAGAGAATGGAGTCGTTTTGGAATGCATTAAAAAAAATGAGGGATTGAAGGGGGTGAAAGGTACTCTTGTGTATGATTTGTGGAATAATCTGTAATTGATAAGCAGGGAGTAGTACAGGAGTTTTGCAGAAACTAACACCCCTCTTCATCTGTAAAGAATCCCAGAGCCAAAATTTGGGAACACGAATCAGATGAAAAATGTAAACCTCATCTAAGAAATGGGCCCAAAGAGCCAAAAACTGGGAACAAGAATCAGATTACTAAAATCCCTGGCAACCACGCTGCAACTGTACCAACAGTTTAGTCAACTTCCTCAATCTTGGGTCCGGCACCAGATGATGGTATATCATCATCACCGCCACCATAAGAGGGAGCTGCACCATCAGGACCACCTGCACCACCTTGGTACATGCGGGCAATGATTGGATTGCAGATACTCTCAAGCTCTTTCATTTTGTCATCAAACTCATCACTCTCAGCAAGCTGGTTCTGATCTAACCACTGAATTGCAGCTTCAACTGCATCCTCAATTTTCTTCTTGTCAGCTGGGTCCAGATTGCTTGCAATCTTATCATCCTTGATAGTATTCCTCATGTTGTAGGCATAGTTTTCCAAGCCATTCTTTGACTCAATCTTCTTTTTGTGATCTTCATCTTCACTCTTGTACTTCTCGGCATCTTGAACCATCTTCTCAATATCATCCTTGCTCAATCGACCCTTATCATTGGTGATGGTGATCTTGTTCTTTTGACCAGTAGTCTTGTCCTCTGCAGATACATTCAAAATGCCATTGGCATCAATATCAAAGCAGACAGTGATCTGAGGAACACCTCTTGGTGCAGGTGGAATCCCTGATAGCTCAAACTTGCCAAGCAAGTTATTATCCCTGGTCCTGGCCCTCTCTCCTTCATAGACCTGGATCAACACTCCAGGCTGGTTATCAGAGTATGTGGAGAAGACTTGCTCCTTCTTAGTGGGGATTGTGGTGTTCCGAGCAATGAGAACTGTCATTACTCCTCCAGCAGTCTCCAGACCCAATGACAATGGTGTAACATCGAGCAGCAATAAGTCTTGCACCTTCTCATTGCCCTCACCACTCAAAATGGCTGCCTGGACTGCAGCACCATATGCAACTGCTTCATCAGGATTGATGCTCTTGCAGAGCTCCTTCCCATTAAAGAAATCCTGAAGTAATTGCTGCACCTTGGGAATACGAGTGGATCCACCAACCAACACAACATCATGGATTGAGCTCTTGTCCATCTTGGCATCTCGCAGACACTTCTCAACAGGCTCCATGCACTTCCTGAACATGTCCATGTTCAACTCCTCAAATCTTGCACGAGTGATGGTTGAGTAGAAATCAACACCTTCATACAGAGAGTCAATCTCAATTGTGGTTTGAGCAGTAGAGGAGAGAGTGCGCTTCGCCCTCTCAGCCGCAGTCCGCAACCTTCGGAGTGCTCTTGGGTTGCTGCTGATGTCCTTCTTGTATTTCCTCTTGAACTCCTGTACAAAGTGGTTCACCATCCGGTTGTCGAAGTCCTCACCTCCAAGATGAGTGTCTCCAGCGGTAGCTTTGACCTCAAAGATACCTTCTTCAATGGTGAGTAGGGAGACATCAAATGTTCCACCACCCAAGTCAAAGATCAACACATTCTTCTCACCAACACTGGTAGCCTTCTTGTCAAGACCATAGGCAATGGCAGCAGCTGTAGGTTCATTGATGATCCTCATGACATTCAAACCAGCAATGACTCCAGCATCCTTTGTTGCTTGCCTTTGAGAGTCATTAAAGTATGCTGGGACAGTGACCACAGCATTCTTTATGGTGGAGCCAAGGTATGCCTCAGCAATTTCCTTCATTTTTATCAGCACCATTGACGAGATTTCCTCTGCTGCAAATGTCTTCTCCTCACCCTTGGACTGGACAGAAATCATGGGCTTATCTGCAGGTCCTGGACTGACCTTGAATGGCCACATCTTAATATCGCTCTGTACAGAAGCATCACTGTACCTTCGACCGATAAGTCTCTTGGCATCTGCACACCACGAGATCCAACACAAAGATCAGATACTCCAACTACAAAAGAAAGCCATCAGAAGGAAAACAACCCTGTTAAAAAACCGAGTCAGAAAACATGGACATAGACATGGACATGGACGTTTATTGACGCGATCTAGCCCTCGACCCACTCACACGAGTAATAGGATCAGGACTTCCTCCCTTCACAACGGACAGATGAGAAATCATATCCATTATTTGAAAAACGTGTGATCAGATGTAGAAAACGTACACAACCTCAGCATTCTACACTTCCACAATAGCATCTGACTTTGCTCCAACCGAACGTAGTGAACCAAAAAAACGAACCGAGCGAAGGCGAAAACGGAAGATCCGAGACAGGAAAAAAAATCGAAGAAAAACGCAGATTACACACTCTTGCTCACTTTGATGGACCTAACATGCATCGCAAAAAATAAAAAATACACTGAGTTTCGTCTAGTCGATGCCAAACGCAGAACAGAAAACATTTCCGTTCAGGCAAGACTCGAGGGCTCAACCAGCGAGACGGAAGGCAAAACGCACACTCGAGACAAGCGACAGCGAAAACCCGAGAACACAAACTATATATAGTTGTTTTTCTCTGCGTCGGTATCAGAGAGAAGCCACTCAAACACTACTAGAGTTTACAACCAAGACACAATGACCACACCAAGAGAGCTAGAGAGTGATCGCACGAAAATCGATGCATTCCAAACCGCTACGAGAAAGGAAGACGACGATGAGGAAGAAAAACAGCACTCAATCAAAGAGACAGAAAGAAAATATGAAAAGTAGGCAAAAGGCTTGGAGAAACCATCGTACCAAATACAGTGTTAGTCGGGTTCATCGCCACTTGATTTTTTGCTGCATCGCCAATGAGGCGCTCTGTATCAGTGAAGGCGACATAGCTCGGTGTCGTCCTGTTACCCTGGTCATTGGCAATGATCTCCACTCGGTCATGTTGCCACACGCCAACGCAACTGTAAGTCGTTCCCAGATCGATTCCGATAGCCGGTCCTTCACCCTTCCCGGCCATGACTCCGATTCTTCAGAAAACAATACTCGCGGTCCTCTCCTTCAAAAAACGACCCAAACAAAAGACTATACGATAACAGCAACGCAAAGCGCGATGTCTGAAACGAAGCAGAAAACGTCCCGAGCGCAGATTCAGAGAGGAAAAGCAAAAGCTCGCCACAGAACGAGCTACAAAGATGCGGCCGAAAGCGAGAGAAGAGAGTTCTTAAACGACGGCGCTCTTCTGGTTTCTAGGGCGCCAGCCTCCTGCTTAACCCGGGATGTTAACCGCGGTCAATTTCGCTGGGTTCTCCACCTTGCTTTCTAGAACCTTCCAAGAGGGAAAAATTACACAGGAATGGAAGGGTCTTATTGAGGCATGTTGCGAGAAACCTAACCGTGGTTGAGGAACCCTAGTTTCGGTGGTCTGCCCACCCTTTTTACCCGGGCGGTCAAGAAATGAATATCCCCTCAAAACTGTCTTTTGAGGTTGATTTCTCATCTCCTCTAATTTCACTTCCAGGACTTAACTTATTTGTGTCATCTTTCCTTTCCTATTTTCTCTTTGAGATTTGGGATTTTTTTTTTAAAAATTGATTTAAATGCTATTTCTGGGAATCTCAATTGTGGGGGACAAAAGTCGTAACCAGGGTTAACGGCCGGAACTCTCGGGGCTGGCAGCCAATCCGAGAGCCTCCATTTCTCCCAACGTGTAGACAGAAAAAATGTGTTCTCATCATTAAACGGTGACAGCCGCGTTGTTCCACTAGTCAAACGCCACGCGTTCCTTGTGTCGACCAATCAGGCACTCTCCAACACACACACACAAAAAAAAACTGGCTCATTACCGCGTTGCCATTGGCCGACACCTTTCGGAACGTTCTGGACCGCGAGAAGAATCAGCGGCTCACATTGAATTCCTGTACAAACCGACACGACCAACGGCTCCGATCCTCTGAATCACGCACTTCCACCTCTCCCACCCAAAATCAAATCCCCGTAAACCACGAGAACGTTTTGTGAAGAAAGTTCCCATGTACGTTCCCACCGAACAGCGGTGCAGAGTCTCATTATCATGAGACAGCTATTGGGTGGCGGGAGTAGGTACCTACTACCTACCTACCTACCTACTTTTGTCTGTTCTGGTAGGTAGCTCTATTATAGTTACTAGTAAATAGGTCTACTCTATTTCTGAGACAAAACTCATTTATTTGGGGTGTTTTTTTTTTAATTGCTCCTTTTTCTACCACTTTCTTCTTATGGTAGGTACCTTAAAAATTGCACCAAAAAACACCATTTATGGACCCTACCCTTTATTAGTTTTTTTCTAAGGTTTTTTAAAAGTTGAACAAGACAAATACAATATTCCAATCAATATAAAGTGCCCATATAGAATATATAGCCCTATATGAGCACAATGCCCTATGTTGCACTAAAAAGTGCCATCATGGGAGGGGCATTCTCATTTTTTTTCCATCTATAGTTTCTATTCATATAAGGTGGATATGGGTCCCCTGTAGGTATTAGGTACATGAAAAAACCTCCAAATTTTTTTTTATTGTATTTGGAGATACAGTTACAAAGTGTAAAAACTTATGAGATATTTTGGAAAATGAAAACACTCAAAAGCATAGGCATTCTATTTTTTGAAATGCCTCACATCATTTTTTTTCCTTGTGATACCAACCCACAAGATATCATGAGAAGAAAAATATAAAAAATTAAAAAACTTCATCAACTTTTACACCATGTAACCCTTACACATGTATTCACTCTACCTTGACAAGCAAAGAAAAGCACACATGTGACTGTCATTCATTTTGAATTAGATCAAATTAGTTAGTGATTGTAAGACTATATATAAGATCTGTTTTTTAAGCTTTATAAATTTGAAAGATGCACCCTCCTGACCTTTAGAATTATTTGTAAGGTCTTGTGGTTAAGGGGTGAGAACCATGAGTTTTGACGTAATAGGGCATCAAACTGGGAATGAAAATTTTACAAAGCAAAATAAGTGGTAGTGAGAACCATGAGTTTTGACGTAATAGGGCATCAAACTGGGAATGAAAATTTTACAAAGCAAAATAAGTGGTAGTTTTCCCACCAATTTTGGTCATAAACTGAGTTTCGTCCTGTCTTTCCTTTTTGCCTGGGATGCTACTACTTAGATTTTCACTGCTTTTACCTGTGCAATTACTATAATTATTCTCGGCCTTGTGCATTAAACGCTGATTTTCAGCATTTCATATTTCCTTACATTGCCGATACCACTGAAAGAGGGGATAGGGGGTGAAAGCAGGCCCGAACACAGGGTGAAGACAGGGTGACTTTAGAGATAACTCTATTGGGTTTCCAGAGTGTGGTTGCCAGTTACAATAAAACTCTGATCTACCTAGTTGGGTTGTTGTGCTTCAATTCTCTGAATGTGTTCACATGCTTTGAAAAAGTCTCTTGAAAACCTGGGGTACACACATCCCCACAATTGTGCACAATCTTGAAAGCGCCTCCCCTCAGCCCTGACAGAAATCCCCATTTTCCATTTCAGGAAATCTTACAAAAATGTATTGTGCCTTACACTTTTTTTAAGATCCCTAAATTTGAAATGGGTAAGGAACCCCATTGAGGCTCTTCTTGGATTCTTGCACCTGGTGAGGGACATCCTAAAGCCTGCTGAGAGCCTCTCACCAGGCATGAGAATCCAAGAAGAGCCTCAATGGGGTTCCTTACCATATATTGGAGTACCTTGGTAGCTTCAACACTAATTATATAACATTTTCAAAGTTGTTGAAAAATTCAAAAGCCAATTTTTTTGGAAGATTTTTTTTTAATCTTTGAAAATATTTTATATTTTACCAGAATGAATTTATTATTCAACAAACATATGTTGAAGTTGCCCTTATATTATAATATTTGAAGCATTCAAAAAAAGATCATAATGTATTTGGAGGGCATCTTATATTTGTCAAAATCTTTTTTTTTTTTTTAAGGATGGATATTATGCTTACTCCTTAGGTGTGAGAGGATATTTCATCCATTTATACCTTTAATATGTGTTAAGACCTGCATTTTTTAAAAAATACAATCATACAACACATCATAAATCATAATATTCTTGTGTTATTAATAGGGCATTTCAAAATGGCCAGCCCACAGGTTGCCCAAGTGGGATGGAACTCCATAAACACCCTTCTTTTTAAAAACTTTTCAAAATCCATTATGAAGGAAAAGGACCCTAGCATAAAGCCTCATAGGTTCTCACCCTTGTTCATTTAGGTTATCATTTGTTGTCGTTCATAAAGGTTAAGACATATGATGCCACTTTTGTGGGTGTCTTACCTTAACACATAAATTCATGGAGGTTGTCATCTTCTTCATTCTGTAAAGTTTTATTGCATCCTTGATTCTTTAAAAAAAAACAAGATTTGACACCTATAAAAAGCATTGCAACCTAGACCAAGGGCTAAAAGAGGTTTTGCACCCAAAAAAACATAAGCCTTGAAAGTTACAAGTAAGAATATTCACTAAAAGTGAAAATAAACATAACTTCACATAGAATCACACAAACACAAGCTTTGTCTTGTGAATTATATGTAGATAATTATAAGCAATCTTGGAAAATGTCCATAGTGCTAGAATGGAAATTTTTTAATTTTTAGAATGTTTTAATAAAAATGTTTATCTATTTTTAATTTGCATACTATTGTGGAACTTTCCTCCAAGTTGTGACACTCAAACAATGCTTCTTCAATTTTATTTTGTACATGAAACATGACAACATCACCATGTATGATGCCTTTATGTGGAATTGGTTAAAATTTGCATTATTTGATGATTCATTGTTCATTGCATCATGCATCAACCATGCATTCTCAAATGACATCTAATGGCCCACACATGAGGAAAAAGTTAAGTTAGGGACACATTTGCCAAAATTGACAAGGTGTGTTGGGTTCATTGATGGGACATTGATCAAAATTTGCAAGCCTTGGCAAAATGAGGAACATTATACATGATTCAATGGGTGAAAAAATATTTATGCAATGAACAACATGGTCATCTTGGACCATCAAGGCTTGTTCATTTTACATAGATGGTGGCTACCCATGTTCTTTTTTTTATGTGAATATTTTACAACACTCGAGTGTTTATAAGGATTGGTGCCAATACTTCAACCATAAAGATGAATACTTTGAGTATCTATTGGGAGACTTGGGCTACATGGGCAAGGAAATGTTCATTATGTGTAAGATAAGGTGACAAGAGTTGCCACCAAATGTTGACCATGATATTGTGCAAGCTACAATTAATTACATGTCTAAGGTTTAATTTAAAGTGCAAATAGAGTGGGGGCATAAGTGGGTTGAAGTGAAAGTGGAAGTGTCTCATGAAGAGGTTTGATTCAACAAAACAAAAATATTCACATTTGTTTCAAGTCGCAATTCTCTTAATTAACTTTTTGCACGGGAAACGCATGGACCTCACCTACAAAATCATAGGTGATCAAAATGTTAACCCAATTGCATCTTCTATGATGACACCTAGGTATCTAACTATCGTCAAATTACTAATTTTCACCTTATTTAATCTTTGATTGTTGACCTCAACTTTGCCAACCATGAAAGCATATTGAATCTTTGAGGTTGTGGAAAACCAAGCAACAACTATCGCCATCCTCTTGGACTATATTTCTAGCATCTCTACCTTGGTAATCAACCTATCAATATAACTTGCAACTAGCCTAAAGTCTAGTGAAGCATTAGGGTTAAACATAAGAGGTATAATTCAATAGAATTAGATGATGGGGTTAAGGGTGAAAATACAAGTGACCCATGTAAAAAACTTTGATGTCTTTTCAAAATGTTATTGGTTGGATGTCCATCTATTGCCTTTAAACATTCTAGCACCTCATCACATTGTAATGTGGTTCTTTTCAACCCCTTTTCATTGCTAGTTCTTGCTTTTGACTCCTTCAAAGTGTCACGAAGCTGATCTTTCAAAATTTCTTCTACAAAATTTGAATTTGGGTGATGAGTAAGAGTTTCCTTGAATGCTACCACTAGGAACTATCACACCTTTATTTCTTAGACCCATCAAACTTTGAAAATCCATAGGAAACACTTGAATAAATATTTTCATTATTTTTTTAAATGAATACATTTATTAGGTTCCATATATTTTGAAATTTTAATAGTATTAAGAATATTGTGTATTTTGATGTGTCTAATCATTGAATTTATAAAAAAAATTAGGAATGTAATGCTAGTGTTTTTCCTTAAATTTTTTAAGTTAAAAACAAAATATTGAAACATAATTTGAAAATTTTATTGGGAATTTTTTTCTTAAGGTAATTTGGAAATCATTATATGTTTAGGTTTTAATTAAGAAATTAATTGAATAATTATAATATAATTATGAATTTCCAAAGTTAAGATTATCAATTTATGAAGGGGCCAACTTATTTAAGAATAAATTTTTAAACAAATTTCAAAATAACCTAATTCCAAAATAAACTTCAAGCCATATATTAATGCATGAAATTGATAAACATGAAAAAAAATTCATATAGTTGTGAAAACATTTGAAGTAAAAGGCCCCATGAAAATGATTTATTTCTTTTTTGTTCTTTTTTTACGCACCCCCAAGCTCCTTGATGGATTCAACTATGAGTCCAAAAGTGAAAACATCGGAAGGAAAAGGAGTTGGGGTGCACTCCCTGGCTTGTAACATTTTGGGGGTAGAAGGGCATGCTGGTGCTCCAGGATGGGAACTAGGAAGATTGACAAGGAATTCACTTACTCACACGGACTTGCACAAACCAAACAAGTTGGTTAGTGCGTGGTTGGAGCACTTTGGTGCACAAACGAAACATGGGCAAACACAGATTCACAAAATTCACCGGAGCCCAGACTTGGGGGAAGCCACCAACTTCCCCCTTATAGTATACTATGTGCTTGGCCATGGGACCAACACCCAAATGTCATTTTGTTCTAGGACTCCCAAGTGGGTGTCCCAAAATTCCCACAATTGGGACTTCTGCGACTTTGGGGGCCCATAACTTTGTGTGTAGACCTCTGATTGAGATGAGATCGAAAGCAAAGTTGTAGCTATTGTCAAAAACTTTCCAACGGTATGTCGCACACCACCTTCACACAACCAAATCAGGGCGATTCCTAACTTTTAATGATCAAGACTTAAATTGCCAATTTGACTCCTAGCCCTTCTTTGGGCCATAACTTGTGCTTTAAGTGTCCAAATGGGTCATGCAAGCCAGTTTAAACATTTATGTTCTAAGAGATTTTCAATGATATAAAGAATTCTTCAATCCAATGGGTTTTGACCTTTGTAATCGCTCTCTAAAGATTCAGGAGTCCATTGGGACTCCAACTCCCAAAGTGGGAGCTCACTTGGGAGTGTGAGAGTTCATTCCCTCACACTCTCCTACACTCACGCGAGCATGAGATGTAACTCCCGAGCTCCCCTCTTGGCTCGCACCCTTGCAAACCCTTGCTTTGGTCGTGAGCCGAAGGCTAGGGTTGTGACATTTTTTCATTCCTTGAGGTGGTTCCTAATGGTACCACCTTAGGATACTTTCACCCTTATGTAATTAATAATCTATGTAAATTTGCTTCCACACTGTAACATGGATAAATTGAATCACTTGTTTTTTACCCTTATTGTAACTTGCAAAATGTTTGTTATAGGAAGTTGCCATGGTGTTAAGGTGAAGGGACCCCACAATTTGTTTAGGAATTTTATTTTTCGGAAGGGCTTTAGTTTTGTGTAATGCAACAAATTTAAATTATTATGTTTCTTGAAGGTTTAATTTAACTTTTATGTTTGTCCAAAGGTTTGCCATCCTTGGAAACATGCACATAATATAAATAGACCATTACATTCAAATCGAAATACATTAGAAATGAAATGTTTATATATCGTCAAAGTAGACAATTAGGACAATTAGATTAATTAGGGAATTCATACCATTATGACCACCAATTAAGGTTGGACATAGCAATCTATGACTTAATCAACAAAATAGATCAAGTTTTTTATCTCCACATCTCTAAACCCAACATTTACATTCTAATATTGATCATAAGAAAATGGAAATGAAGCCCCCTTGGCCATTTAATTTGAAATGATGATTTTAGATTTAATCCAACCCAATCAACTTGTTTTCACAATTAGATCATGAAAAAAAACCTAGCAAGACCACCAAAGGGGTCTAAGTTATGGGTTAAGAATGATTGGGCCAAAATAAAAAAAAGGATGATGGCTAGAAGAATTTGGAGGATTGAGACTAGTCACTCTAACTAAAGGTCTCCATTTGACAGCCAAACCAAAACAATCATCAAAGTTTTGGCCACCACCATCATCATATCTAGAATGAAGACCACCCAAACTAATAAAAGCATTTGTTACTTAGGGTTAATGATTCATAATCTAAAATGAAATTATGAAATGTGATTAGAATGGGAAGGTCAAATCATTATGACCACTAACTAGGGCATACAAGTTTTGGCCACCACCACCGGCATAGCCAAAATGAAAACCACCTAAACCACTAAGTGGCATTTGTTATTTAGGGTTAAGGATTGATAGTTTAGAATGTAGTTAAAAAATGTGACCAAAACCAAGGGTTAGACCATCATGACCATTAATCTAGAAACATGTAGATGATGTCCCCTATCCATTTAACCTAAAGTGATGATATTAGATCTAGGCCAACCCAATCAAGACGTCTTCATAAATAGATCACGAGGAAAAAAAACCAACAAATACTTGGTTTAATGTTATGGGTTGGGAATGATACAACCAAAATAAAAAAGAAGATGATGGCCAAAAGAAGAATTTGGAGCATTTAAACTAATCACTCAAACTAAAGGTTTGCATTTGACACATGAACTAACAAAATAATCAAAATTTGCCACCACCACCATCATATCCAAAATGAATACCAATTGAACTAGCAAAAACATCTATTACTTAAAAGGTTAAGGA
>Ga0209208_10010628_pt1 | contig 11924 bp, 6 predicted proteins | sample S1TSphfallax_3_FD_187694 | JGI IMG/M metagenome (GOLD analysis project Ga0209208, IMG submission 187694) | Host-associated microbial communities from peat moss isolated from Minnesota, USA - S1T2_Fd - Sphagnum fallax MG (SPAdes) (version 2) | ecosystem: Host-associated > Plants > Peat moss >...
GATTTCAATATTTCAGTTTCTGCCAAATTTAGCATGGTCAATAGTCAGTTTCATATGTCTTAAGGCTTTTTCACACAGTAGAATTAGATGTAGCTCAAAATAGTCTTCTGAAGTGAAAAGTCTATACTGCCAGCCTTCTGATAGAAACTCAATATGATTTAATGTATGATAGTAAACATTCCACCAACTGCTGGGAGCTGATAAACTCATAGCTGATGAAGTCAATGGTATAGTTATGGGAGCTGGTCACTAGTATGTATTTTGTTGTCAGAGGTTGAAACTCAACCATGTGACTGTTGTTCAAGCTGCTCCTCAGCATTTTCTCTGTGTTCTTAATGGTTGAGTTTCATATTCTTTTGTTTTTTGAAAGGTTGTCTGTAATCTAATTTCAGGTTATCTCTCAATTTTCTTCAGGTGATGTACTATCTTAAGTATGAAGAAATTCTCAGAAGTTGTGAAGATGTTCTTGGAACTGCTTATATGACTAGTTCCATATTGGCCATTGCAGAATGGTTATCACCATGCTTATCTCTGAGGCAAATTTTAGGGCCATGGGAAAGTGCTGACAGTGGGATGTGTGCAGGGGTTTGTGGCAAGGCCAGAGTCAGGTGTAGATGGGGTACTGAATTTGATGATTTGGCAGTGCACTCTGCCTGGGAAAGCTGGGGTATGCAACCTCTGCCATGTCCCTCTTGTTTCGTCTGTGTTCTTGCATCTTATGTTCTCCCAGTAGTGAAAATATGCTTTTGGAGGATTGCCAAAAGTACATAGCATAAGCTTACAAAGCAAGCAATATGAATGCTTTTGTGACTTTTTGATCCTCTGGTAACTAGATGCATGGCTGCAAAATTCTTCCTTGGGGTAGATAAGTGTTCCTTGGAGGAAGACTCATGTCAATATCTAAGCTTTTTGTGTATGTTGCTGTCATTGAACCCAGGTTATGATACTGAGGTTTGTAGGACAGGGGATCCTATGAATGCATGTTGGATCTAATTGCTGTTTGAGATCCTCCTCTTATAGAAGTAGTTATGTGGATCTGTGCAGACTGATTGGGAAGGTGGCTATTTTCCAATCACCATTCATTTCAGTGAGGATTATCCTAGTAAACCACCCAAGTGCAAATTTCCAGCAAGCTTTTTTCACCCTAATGTTTATCCCTCGGGCACAGTATGCCTCTCCATCCTCAATGAAGACTCTGTATGGCCTTCTAACCTTTCTTTGTTCTTTGTTCTTCAAGTCTTTTTGTGTCATTTTGAGATTCACAATACTTCCTTGGGTCACATATTCTTATGTACTTCTTTGAAAAGGACCAACCCCATTGTTAAAGCATTAATTTCAATCAACCTCAAGTTGTTTGATGTACTACTTGACCTGAACTGCCTCACAGTAGTACTTTTTCCTGTGAGAACCAAATTGCAAGAGGTGCACTGTGCTTGACATCATGTGATAACTTGTGAATCCTCAGGGTTGGAGACCGGCAATAACAGTGAAACAAATTTTGGTGGGCATCCAGGAGCTCCTTGATGCTCCAAATCCAGCAGACCCAGCACAAACTGAAGCATATCAGCTCTTTATTCAGGTTGCAACTTTTGCCCATGTTGGGATGTTGGTGTTGAAACTGGTAACATGCACAGGAGTCCTTTGAAACATAGTGTTTTGTCAAGAACTGACATTGTTTTCACATCAATGCATTGAGGACCACCAGAATGGGCCTATGGCCACCCAAAACAGTACTGAGGACATTACTTCAGTAGTGAAAGGTGTTACTTGTTATGTATGTGTCAGGTTAACAGTCTGAGCTCTGTTAGTATGCCAACATTTTTGGGACACAGCATGTCCTCAATTTCCTTTTGCCCTGTGATCAGTTAAATCCTTATTGGTGCTAAAACGTTGCCCTAATCATGCATGCAGGACCCAGATGAATATAAGCGACGTGTCAGGCAACAAGCCAAGCTCTACCCTCCACCTGTTTAAATTCAACAACTTGCACCTCCGAGCTCATCATATTTCAACAGAAAAAATTTCCTGTGACATGGATGAAGTTGTTGACTGGAAACTAAGACTACTAGTAGACTTTAGGTCTCTTTCTGTGGAAGGTGACATATTTGTGTTCATTGTTCATTTGTGAATAGATTGGCCAATGAAGAGTGATTGTTTGCTCAGTGCCCACTTAGTATTAGTTTTTGTATTGTTTTCTGGTTGCTCCAAGATCACAAGTACAGGTTTTTGATTGTACATACAGTAGCTTGCCCAGACAGCCTCTCCATATTGATTGGAGAGGCTAGGGTGGATACCAGTGTTCAACCTGTCAAGTGAAGACTATTGAGAGTTTGGTAGGCTGCCTTGTTGCGATAAGAGTTCTGAACATTGGCATGCCACTTAATTCTGAGATGCATTTCAAGTTTTTGTAAGTCTGTATTGTCCTCGATGTCTAACAGCCAGGGTATTTGCTTGTATCCTTCTTGGACCCAGCAGCACTCAGGTGTCTTGTTTTGTATACCAAGCTTCCAGCTGGCTTTGAATATATATATATATATATATATATATGACTGATTGTCTTATATAACTCACTGGAGGGTGCTCTTCTGTTGGTACTTGCATGACTGGCTGTTGTTAGTTACTTCAGGAGTTGTCTAACATAGAGTTCAGTCACTGGAAGGTGCTCTCTGAAAGTTTGTTTGTTGGCTTTGATTAGGTAGTGAATTGCACTAGTCTTGGACACAATCTACCAAGCTGCTTTTGGATCAAGTGGTGGTTGACCCCTCTCTCTATTGCTTCTTTGTTTGTTTCTTTGTTTGGCAGTTCTGGCCTGCATAAACTTGGAATGTGGTCAATGGAAATATGGTGGCCAAGTATTGGGAACACAGTGACACTGGCAGAACCTGCAACCCTTTGGTGTGCATTATTGCCTGCAGATAGTTTGCTTGAATTGATCATATGTTTGGCTTGAAACTGATGTTGTAATGAATGATGCCTTTTGTGAGCTCCCAAGGCTGCCTGTTGCCATCTCTACACAATTCAACACTGACTTTTCACCTGTTCACCCTGGGCTTCTGTGCCCCTTTGCCTTCTTTTCTGAATCATGACAAGCAACGAAGTCTTTGGGACTGGCTTCTTGTGCTCACAGTTACTAACCTTCTTTTGCTCTCCAATTTCGTAATTCCAGTCTGATCACTGGATCTGTTTCAGAACTGGATGATTGCTGGAAAGCTTATGTTTGTACTTCTGGAAGCAATACCATTTCTTGAATTGGAAACTGAGCTCATGATTTTTGTCTTGGAGAAATGTAACTTGCTTAAGGTTATAGCTTACTTCAACTTGAAATAGTCTACTATCTTGGAATCCTTTTCAGGTAGCTGCTCAAAATTAGCTCCATTAGGAATTCACCATGGCATTATCTTGGTTTAGGTGACAATTTTGGGTTTTGCAATATACAAGTGTCTGGAAAAGAATTCTGAATCCCAATGCAGAACTTTGGATCTGCAGAGCTTGTTCTTTGCTTGTAGCCAAGTTGAAATTTTAGATTTTCCCTAAACATTCATTTGTAGGTCTGGTTTTGATTAGTTGGACCTTGGGGTGGAGACATGGTCTCCAGATAGGAGATAGATATGAAGACAGGAGAGTCTTCTGCAGCTCATAGCAATTCTAGAACTCCGCGTTTCTAGCCATGCCAGGTACATGACCTCAAACAGTTTGTCTGCTTGAAATGAGAAAAAATAATCCCCAAACACCAAAATCAAACCCATTTGTTTCAAGACATGGAGTTGATCAACCTGAATTTGTGAGCAATTGGGAAGTGTGGCATGTGTGTCTCACCAATTAGTCATGTCTTTTGGTGTTTTGTTGTGGGGTGTCCATGTGTGTGCGCACAAGTGGGAAGTGAATGTTTTGGTTCTGTTCAAGAGTCAGTTCCTGTCTTGATATGCAACATGACTCCAGAAACTTCAGTACAACTGAATTGGAAATCAGTATGGGAGCTATATTTTCTGGGATCAAACGACTAGCCATCTGTACAAATGCTCATAGATAGTTCATGACAAACACTCTGCTAGAAGTGTGTGGCTAGATTGCGATGCTTGTGTTCTCTGTGCTAAATGTTTGACTGAAATGAATGATAGTAACTATACAACAACATGACACATATATATTGGTGTTATCCATCTAGAGGTTTGTGGCTATGATAGGTTCGTAGGGGTTACTGGTTACTAGTTTGCAGTAACACCACAATTTGGGGCAGTTTGATGGCATTCTCACATGAAATTCACCATGAGTGACAGTAATTCCAACTGTTCCAGCGAAGGAACGATGGCAGACAACAAGTGGAGGTTATGGAAATTTCTATGTCTCTGTCCACAAAGAGGTGTTTACATTACCATTTTTCATCTCCTCATCAGTCCTGCAGGTGCATCCAAAGTCAGTCAAACATGAGTAGGACATTAGTCATTGCAGAATAAGATATACTATACAGTCATGAAAAAAGATTGTAAAGCTCATGAACTATGCACATGGTGATTTGGAATGTGATTTTTTGTCATTTTAGAGATTTCTCTAAGCTCCCAGGTGACCTTCATCCAAATCTGGCTCCTGAAAACCATCTTCTTGGAACAATAAGCTGCTGCTATAGAAATGGATTTTTTGGGTCAGAGAAGCACGTGCTTTCCATATATTTCTACATCATGTTGCTCAAATACTATGCTGATGTTGCTCCTGCAGAAGGTGCTCATGTAAAGTTGAGTAGGATTCCTTTGATGATAGATGTTACAGTTTCTAGTGCCAAATCTCTCTTCTACACTTTGTGTCAATGTTCTTGGCATGGGGACTCAACTCTATAGACCTGAAGCAAGAAGACAGGGTGTACTCCTTTAAATAGGCTTGTGCCAAACACAATAGGGGAATTCTATTCATAAAGTTACAGAGAAGTGTGAGCCTACAGCTGCAACTGGGGAAAAATATCCCATCTAATTTGTGAGAACAAATTGGTCTTATGGGGGCACCAGGTTGTCAATCAAGAAAGCACACACAAGGAGTGTGAACAAATATGTGCATCCATGAGTAAAGAGCTGGAGGATTGTCGGGACCAGATCAAGACCATGCGCATAAATGCAGGACTTCCCATGCCCTGCAGAGATGGTATGAAACTATACATTTTTGAAATGTTGGACCATTTGTTTCTGTTACAAACTTAATCCCCTATCTTCATGACTAGATTTGATGTGAAAAAGCAGTGTCCATAACTCAGTTCATAACAAAGTGAATCTCTGCCTAAGTGCAAGCATGATGTTTTGTGTTTACTGCAGATCAGGAGTTTTATTTTGCATTTGCATTTTTTGACTCCGTCTTCCAGCAGATGAGAAGATGTTGAGCATTCATTGCGGCACTGTGTATGGAAAGAGGTTATCACTGAAAGGATCAAAGAATTGGTTCAAATTGGTTTGTGTCCAGAGTGGGTGTTTACAGTGATTGTGTGCGGTTTACTGTTTTTCAGAATTTCTAGGTCCAGGGAAGTTTGGAGCTGGATCTGCCAGGGTCAATCAGTGCCCACATAAAGTAGGAGTGGTGGAAGTGGATCCATATGCACTAACAACCCCAAATGTTTTCAATGGAGGAGAAGGTTTCCCACGCTCTGGTCCTAAGCCTCGAGGGTTGAAACAATTAACACCGACTTATCCTATTGGAACATTTGTCAATGCATCTTCCAGCCTCCCAACGCAAGTCTCATGACCTTCTCAACGCTCATTCTCCTCTTCTTTTCACGTTTAGTTTTGTGCATCTGTTTTTTTCACATCTGTGCAATATATATCACATGGGGCCCGTGAGGATGTCCCACATGACCTCAAGTGAAAAAGTGCACTGTTTTTTATGTCAAATTTACTGCTATGAGGGGAAAACATAAATTCAAGTTGAGATGCAGGAAAAGATGAGTGGACTATGCCATTAATCCCTCATCTTTCATATTCTCTGATTAGTGTCATTGAAACTGGAATCCAATAAAGAAATATAGCAGTATTTTCCATGAGAGAGTTCCCCATAGGCTCCTTGTGAATCATGATTACTTTCAACCCAGAAGTCTTACCAACCCAGAAGCATGATTTCTTTCAAAATGATTTCATTGGATCAGAACTATATAATTGGCATCTACACATGGAACTCTATAAAATGCAAGTTTGAAATTTGTTCTTCTCTCTCTGCAGGTTCTCGATAGAGACTGTTTGTCCAGATCCAGGGAGAGATGCGGGAAGGGAGAACAAGAAGAAGCTGATTCGACCACTTCACCATAAAACAATGGCCGCTTACAGACCATCAAGTAGTAAGAAGACAGAGTCTTATTCTTCAAGTGGAAGGGGAGGAGTTAACAGCAGAAGTGGATATAATAATAATAAGCGCAAAATTGTTGAGGATTCTACTCTCCACCACAAGCAACCTAGGTATGATGCAAGGCCAGTTTCATCTGCACCGTCAACAAGTACTCGCACTCTAGCTCCTAGCGAACGCTACAATTTCTACCGCTTTTATGGTATGTCTGTCAGTCCTCTCCTTCACAACACCCATTTCTTGCTGGATTTGTATTCTTTCAATGACCATTCTGAGCCTTACTCAAATGGGTCTGAAGCACCATGTGAGAAACATGGGTCTGAAACACCATGTTATCATTTAAGTCCACCAACTAATCAAAAGACTTGTTCAATAATGTGAAGGTTATGCTGGCCAAGGTGCCAAGACCAGTAATGGATGGCGACATGGGTCATCATAGGCATACCCAACTTTAAATGGACCTGAACTGTGCCTGATGTTCTTGTCCATTACATAGTTGATGGAGGATTTCAGCAATTGAAAGACTGAAAAACTCTTCCAACTTAATTACCCATCAAATCCCCTCACAAACTTGGGTGTGTTGACAAATCTCCAGACAGCTCTCTCTCTCTCTGAGAACTGTATTTCATCAAAGGTTGAAAGGATCATGAGTATGTTTGTCGAAGTGCAAAGGACCCATTTTCCATATGCCATTTATGTGTGCAATAGCTAACAAAACAATTCTACCAGTCTGATCTTAGCATCAGGTAGACAAAATCCTTTCCTGGTAACTTCCAAAAACTATTTGAAGCACCCTTCAAATCCACTCTTGTGCTTTGTTGTCTACAGAGGTTCTATGCATCTCTGAAGCACACAAAATGAATGTCCTGTGTTTCTTCTACAAAAGTTTGTCAGTGCTCAAAAATATTCCCAAACCTAATCCAACACACCTAAAATCCTACAGGTCCTGTGTTGATCACCTTCATGGCTACCTTCAATTTGCCAATGGAATGCTACATGTAAAAAAATGAGAGCCAGCATGTGCATCTTTTCAGGGGCTCCTCAAAAATGTTAGTTGTCATTTCTGTAGTAATCAATTATCTTTCTACTCCAAGCTTCTTGAAGCAATATTAAAACTCATGCTGTGGTTCAGGCTTACATCCTAAATAGGTTTTTGTGTACTCCTATGCTATGGTGTTAAATACTGACCCCAAACAGGATGATTCCTTGAAACTTGAAGCCATTAAGCATCTGAAAGTCCATATGCACGTTTGGCTGACTCAAGAGTATTGGAAAGCAGCATGGCAATGGTCATTGGCCCGACACCCCCTGGCACTGGTGTAATTTTCGATGCCACTTGACAAGCTTCTGGGTAGCACACATCTCCCACCAACCGGTAGCCCTCCTTGGAATCTGCACTCTGTCATTGACATTGGATAACTCAATATTTAGCCTTGATGGTAATCTTTATCCTAAGAACCCATCACAGAACCCATCATGAATGGTTTGGAGCACCAATAGATAAGAGAAAGGTTAAAAAATAAACCTCTATTGCATTGATGCCAACATCAATTACAACAGCCCCAGGTTTCAGCCAACTGCCTCGCACCATGCAGGGCACTCCTGCTGCTGCAATTACAATGTCTGCAGTCCTAGTAATTCTTGCAGGATCTGGTGTATGACAATGAACCACTGTCACAGTTGCATTTTGCCGCTGCAACCACCCTGCTCTAATGTTAGGTCCAACCAATGCAAGCAGAGATGGCTGAGGAACAAATATGCGCAACTACAACACCAACTTAATAGTATACAAGCCTATATCAACATCTTGCAAAAGAAAGAGCAATATCCCTCAATACTTCAGATTTGACAAATGCATCCAGCAAATCATACACAGAATGCACTTGCATAGGTTATGGGATGCCACATGACACCTGTAAGAGCAGAGCCACAGGCATGCCCACGATATTGCTCCGACCTATAACAACAGCATGCTTGCCTGCCATCTCCACTCCTGAGCGCAGCAGTAACTCAATGCAGCCTCTTGGAGTGCATGCAACAAAGAGTGGTGTCCGGCCTTGCATGACCAAGCCTCCCATGTTCATGGGATGGAAACCATCCACATCCTTCTCCATGCTCACTGTGCCCACCACTCTCTCTGGAGACATGTGCTACATGCCAATCCAAATGTCACAAAGATCAGCCACTGGGTCATTCCTTACCACAAGACATGCCTCAACTTAACCCTTGGTAGATCCCATATTCTGACAGAGCTGGGCCAGATTGTGGAAACTGGAAAAAATTGTGTCATGCAGCACAGCAAAAATATAACTACCTGTGGGAGGGGAAGCTGCACAAGAACTCCATGGACAAGGGGGTCATCATCGTATCTCTTGACATGACGCACAACTTCAGCCTCAGGTGATTCCTCTGGTAAAGTAATGCTAAATGATTGAAACCCTACTTCCTCACAGGCCCTCTTTTTGCTTCGCACATATGTTTCTGAGTCTGTGCGTGATCCCACCAAGACCACTGCAAGACCTGGAACTTTCCCCACTGACTTTTTCATCTGCTCCACTTCCTTGGAAATCTCCCAAAGAATTTCTTGAGCAATAGCTTTCCCATCAATGATGTTTGCAGCTGGGTCTGTGACAGTCACTGCATGTACACATGGACACCACCCCCCCGACCCCAAACATCAGCACCCAAGCCTCATGCAAACCAACTGGTTCTTCCAATCAGTGATCCACCAGCATACAAAAGTTGCATGCAAAATGGGCCAGCATCTGAATACATGGGCTCTAATCATTTGGAAATGCCCCAAAATCTCAGAGCAACTGAATGAAGAATCGGCCCAAAACCCTAAACCCAATGCATAATTTTACTAGTTTTTAAGAACATGAAGGACCCCAGAACCCTTGCATGAACACATTACTGTTATGTCATTGTACACTAAAGAACCAGGGAAGGCAAGTACACCCTGAAAGACTTTTGTCACAAGTCTTACCGTCTTCATGAAGGATCGATGGGCATGGTGGCAACTCAAGTGGAGGCTTCCACACATCTTTAGTGTCCCAACCCAGCAAAGGAGGCCGGTTTTGTTTGGGTGCAACAAGAGTATCTGTGGCATAAGCTTGTCTTGCACCTGAAGAAAACAACCCACAGCCTTCCATTATCTGAGCAAGGACTGCATGCATGAATCCACCTTATTACCTACATCTGTTATGTAGCTTGCTCCCCTTAGCATGTGTTCCAGTCATCCTATTCTTCATTCTCACACGACCAGTCCCTCCTCTCATGTCTCACAGCCTTGTCTGCCACGCTCCACATCCAGGGTTTACCACTAAATTTCCAGAAGTGTACATGTTCTGATGGCAGGAACTCAGCTGGCAACCGGACAAGAAATTCTTCTACCAACGACTCTAAAGCCCCCTAAGTGAAGAATGACTTGAAGTTTCGTTTCTCTTTCAATTGGTTTATTTGTAACTTCTGTAATCCGTTTCAGAATTCCTGTCTCTCTCGTCTTACACACACGCAAAATGGTAGCAAAGAGCCAACCACATTCATTAATACCCCAAAATGACAATCCAAAAACCGCAAAAAACAGAGACAACCTTCAAAATTTCCGTTCTCATCAGCTGCTAAAACAGCGAACAAAAAACCCTCCTTCCACAATAAACCCAACGAAAAAAACTTTTAAAAAAATAAAAATCACAGCCCAAACATGGGTACCTGTTGCCAATGAGCGGGGATAAATCGCCTGGAAGAAACAGCAGCCCCATGAACCCAGGGACCGCGACGACCACAACGGCAGGGAACACGACGTTGAGCGCAGACCCTTGACGAAAAACAGATGACAGGCATGAGATGGATACATACTTTACCGTTCCAAAGCAAGGTATAAGTTAACAAACACCCAAGAAAGGAACGAGAAAAAAAAAGGAACAAAACGCGCATGCACACAACACAAAACAGAGGTTGAATGAAGTGTGCAGTGCGAGAGGGAGCTAAGTTAGTAGCTATTGTTTTTATCGTTTTGTGTGTGCGCGAAGGAACGTGGTGTCTAGTGCAAGACGGCAACGCCGCGCGATCATGGTGTGCAGTGGACACATGGTCTTACACGTCGTGCAAAGTGATGAGTAGTACATAGATGAAATATATGATCGCATGGCGCCCACATGGGGATTGCTGGCTGTTCTCTTTCCTTATCAAAAACAGCGGTCCAAACCATGATTTAAACCCTAATTTTTATATCACACAAACAGCGTAATGTTCCTATTTTCCTCCTCTCTCTCTCTCGCTCTCTCTCGGAGTGACCCATTCTCTCTCTTTTTTCTCCCCTCTTCTGTCAAACGGAAGTCAACATTCCTCATCACAAATGAAGGCCATCTAGGTATCGAAAACAGCGGCCGAAAGCATCGTTTAAACCCTAATTCTAATACCACACAAACAGCGCAAAGCCCACATTTTCCTCCTCTCTCTCTCTTTCTCTCTCTTCCAGTGAGTCTTTTTTTCTTCCCTCTTTTTATAGCAAACTGGAGTCAACTTCTTAAATAGACAATTTTGATTCTGGCAACTCCAATTGGAAGCTTTACTACACAATTTGGAGCCAAAATGAACTCTAAACTAGACCCAAAACTCGACTGTTTTGAGGAATTGAACTAGATTCAAATATGAAACTTTAGGGATTTCAAGAATAGGGCTTAGAACAACATTAAGGCTTTTATTGAATTAAAAACCAATTGGAACCGAAATAAGACATTCTTTTCAAAACTTGAAGGTCCAATCTAGACAACACTATCTTTTCCTTGAAGAAAAACTCTTTTATTAAGTAGTTGAAGGGGAATTACTCTAATGCAAAAGATGTGATAATTAGAGAATAATAAAATTATCTAACCTTTTATCAAATGAAAAGAGAGATTATGTCACTATTTCTAGTGTTGGCTAGATATTGATTTTTTAAATAACCAATCAAGTAAGGTACTATTAAAAATATTTTTCGTTTAATGTGACACAAGGTATCAAATAACTGGATTTTGAAAATTCAATGGATTTGCCTAGTATCATCAAATCATAAACAATACCCCCAATCATCAATTTAGTTGGGAATTATTTTTGGCAACATTTTCCTGTTATGCATAAGGTTTGAATTTTCAAATACCTAACCTTATAACCTCCTAACACTCACCCATTATAAAGAAAAAGGTTAGTTTTCAAAATACTCAACTTGAGAACCACCTAATATTATGTCAAGGTAAGTGTTCAATATTTTGTTGTACTTAAAGGCATGGGCAAATGAAAAGATATTGAACTACATCGTTTAGTAAGTAAAAAACACATAAGGTGTTTGGACACATGTTGTTGGACATAAATTAAAGGAAGCTATAGCAACAACTTGAATAGCCATAGAACTTTCCCCTCATTGCAATTGAAAATGAAAAATTTTAAAATTATGAATTATATTCAAAAAAGGTTTCCTTATAAATAACCTACCTAGTTTTTAATTTTGGGTCTTCACACCCTGATATAGGCAAGGTATCATTTTTTTTCTCAAAGTGATACTAGACCAATGGGAATGGGTAATTATTTTCAAACTTAATATTAGGCAATAGGATCTATAGTCAATTTTTCAA
>Ga0209208_10010629_pt1 | contig 11924 bp, 13 predicted proteins | sample S1TSphfallax_3_FD_187694 | JGI IMG/M metagenome (GOLD analysis project Ga0209208, IMG submission 187694) | Host-associated microbial communities from peat moss isolated from Minnesota, USA - S1T2_Fd - Sphagnum fallax MG (SPAdes) (version 2) | ecosystem: Host-associated > Plants > Peat moss >...
ACCTAATTACGTGAAAATTAGTGAGATTATGTAAAGGGATTAGTGTGAGCTTTATTAGAAAGCTAATGAAGACCTAATTACGTGAAAATTAGTGAGATTGGTAAAGGGATTCGTGTGAGCTTTAATAGAAAGCTAATGAAGACCTAATTACGTGAAATTAGTGAGATTAGTGAAGGGATTAGTGTGAGCTTTATTAGAAAGCTAATGAAGACCTAATTACGTGAAAATTAGTGAGATTAGTAAAGGGATTAGTGTGAGCTTTATTAGAAAGCTAATGAAGACCTAATTACGTGAAAATTAGTGAGATTAGTGAAGGGATTAGTGTGAGCTTTATTAGAAAGCTAATGAAGACCTAATTACGTGAAAATTAGTGAGATTATGTTATTGGATTAGTGAGAGCTTAACAAAGCTAATCTATGAATTATGTGAAAGTAGTGAGATTATTGGAAATGGATTAGCCTAAGCTTTTACAACGTGAGCGTTAAGCGCGTTGTACTATTGCAGAGTCTCTCTCTCTCTCTCTGTCGCGCTCTCTCTTTGTCGGCAACTGCAAAGAACGTAACATGCACGAGTGTTCCAGGCCGTGGAGGAGCTTGAGTAGGGCAGGAGATTTGCGGGAAGCTTTGAAGCTGGGGAGGGGGCGAGATGATAGAAGGGTTGACGCCAGGGCAGACGCAGACGTTGACGAGGATCAATGTCGGGGCGTCGGCTTTATCTTTTGCGGGATCCTTCTTCATTGCTTTGTGCTATGTTTTCTTCAAAGATCTGCGCAGCTTTCCTTTCAAGCTTGTGTTTTATCTTAGTCTTTCCGTAAGTGTTTTTGGTTTTACTCTCTCTCTATTCCCCCTTCCTCCGTCCCTCCCTCCCCTACCGCATCGCTCCGGCAACATTTGGAAGCTTTGGATAGATCTGGAAGTCTTTGTAGGGGTTGTGTACCTAATAAGTTTTGCTGGGAGGTCCTCGGAACTGTTGTTATGCATTGGTTTCGCGATTAGGGTTTTCCGTTCCTAAACTTTAGATTGTCGCTTTAAGGAAAAGGGCTTAGGGGACCAGGGTGAGGCACAGGAGGGGGTAGGGTCAAAGTTTCTAGCAGCTGATAGCACGATTGGTTCACATTGTGATTGCAGGACATGTTTTGCAGCTTATTCAACTTGTTAGGGTAAGTCTCATAACCTTTGGACTTTCCCCTTCCGAGCAAGGCTGAAAAGGAAATGATTGTGGCTTCAGAGTGTTCTCAGCTGAATATGTTGGCTTGCTGGTTGATTTGAGTATGTCCAGTTTCCTTCTCCTGCGATATGGTTCACAAATGAGAACAGCACCTGTATTCAACAGGACAGTCTTTGTGCCATCATATTGCAATATTTCTAATCTTTGGGTAACAAATGATATTAATCTCAGGCCATCCATTAACCAGGATCTTTGGGTTATGATCCATTGCATTTTGTTCAAGTAAAGCTATGCAGAACTTGTGTACATTCTCAAGGATTAATGCACTTGAAGGCATTCTTGTCCAGCCTTAACAGAAAACTCTTTCCCTACATTTTTCTTTTTTATTCTCCTGTTTGGATTGTTCTTCAGTACAATGTGTGAAAAATATCCTTACCTGTCGCAGATGTCTATGTTGCTCTGGCTTCACCTGGTGATAAAGGTGTCCTGTGATTTGACTCCTTGCACAATGGCAGTTATTGACTAGAGCTGAGCAGTTAGTAAAATCCTAATGCTGACATTGGGAATAGGATCAGCCTGACAGGATTTGGCAGCATGGCAGGAACCCAGGCGAGGGACTTTTGTGCTATGCACAAGGATACAGCACACAGTTCTTCTCAGTTGCTTCTTTTCTTTGGACTACTACTATAGCCTTCACTCTACATCGTACTGTAGTGAAGCACAAAGTTGATGTTGAGGGCTTTGGACTTTACTTTCATGGATATGTGTGGGGTAAGCTCCTTATATCTCTCATTTCTAGTCCTCCAAAGATCATGCTTTTAAAGTTCTCCATGTCATTCCTTGTTTTGTTCTTTTCCATTTTTTCCCCTTCTTTTTCATGCCCTTTCTTCTTGATCTCATTCTCTCTTATGTTTTGTTGAGCTTGTCATCATCATGCTCAGTCTTCCCCACACTCCTGGTCTTGTGACAGAAACTCAGTGAGTCGGTTAATGTATGACATTGGGCCCCAGCCACTGCCAGGAGCTGATAAAGTCAGTGGATGTTATTGTAGCTTGTCACTACCATACATGTTGCTGATGAAGATCCTTAACATGAATGTGGCTGTGCCTATTGCTCAACCTGCCCCCCAGCTTGTTCTATATTTTTTAGGGTTTGAGGTCTCCTCTTCTCCTGTTCACCAATATACTTTCTTATCTGTTATCATTTTTACCTTATTATCAAGTCATCTCTCAATTCTGTTCAATTGACTTAGGGTGGCAGTATGGAGAAGTTCTCAGTACCTGTGAAAATATACATCTTCTTTTCTGTTTGATCCTTCCTTCACTACCATTTCTTGTCCCATGAAGCTATAATAATGATAGTATTCTCAATGGGAGTACAGAGTGAAGTTTTGAACACAACCAGCCCATTCAGTATGGTGGGGACTACCAATGGTATGGAGTATGGACCCACTTCCAAATCAGGAGAATTGCAAATAGTGTGATTGCAAGAACATGCCCAACATCACAATTACATAAGATTCAGTTGATGTGTGGTATGTGGGGCAGGAACATCACTGATCATGACTGTTATACCATTGATCGGAAATGATTATGGACCTGCCGGCGCTTGGTGCTGGGTTAGAACAGAGACCACTGCTGGCAAGGTGTGGGCTGCTTATTCTATCATCAATTAGCTTATCACATGCGAGACCTTGCTTCCTTTGATTTTCTGTATGACAATCCTCTAGAATGCCATGCAGTAAAACAAAAATGTCAATCATGCCTGAAATGCCATTTTCAAAATCTGGGTGCTGGAGTGGTTCTCTCCAGCCTGGCTCTGTTGTACATTGTTACATTAGGGTTTTCTCTATATTGGAACAGGTGCTTAGAGATTATGTGTGCAGTTTGAATTTGCTTGAAAATTGATAAATTGAAGCAGATTAGCCATGACACAATAATTTTAGTTTGCTAAACCTATCAATTTTTTTCCGAGTGCAATAAAGGTCTGGGAAGAAAGCAATACGAACACACCACCAATACAATTAATGAGGCCGAAGGCAGATAGGAAGCAAATACAGGAAAGTGTCTCCTTAAGATATGGAATTGACTATGTGTAAAATCTTCTATGCTATTAAAGGGCAATGCTGGTGCAGGTTTTACGCTTTATGACATTCTACATGCCTTTATGGGGTGCTATTCTTTTCAATGGCACTGTATATTTCCAAGTTATTCGGATGCTGAATCATGCAACTCGTGTACAGATTCATTCCTTTTCCTGCTCTGTTTTCTTTATCTGAAGTATGTAGAAATTATAATTAGGTGTCATGAATGTTCTGATGTGTGAAGGCAACAGTTACATTAATGAAGAGGATTTGAAGATGCATGACTAGTGTAGGCAATGAGCTAAGATGGTATGCTGGTGAAAATTCAGGAGTGTTAACAAAAAGTGATGGGATATTTCATGCTTTTTCAGATGGCTGCAGTCATGTCAGATAGACAGCGACAAGTACAAAGTAAGGTGGACATGAAGGTGATTCCAGCTCTCTGAACAATGCCCAAGTTTGTGGGTGACTGATGACTGATGCATGTATTTTGCAAGCAGGACCTAGTGTCCTCTCTGTATGCTGTGATGGGATTCAATGTGCACATCCAGCCTCAAGAGAGTAATCATGCAATATAGATGGTGGGATTCCCACTGTTATATTCAAGTCAGCAAGAAAATTACTAGTTGTGTGGTCCTTCATGTCTTTGACTTCAGTTCAAATTCTTGTAGAAGGAAGACTCACACCAGCCAAAGCAGGCGTAACATGAACCCAGGTCTTAGGGGATGATCGGTAGTGGGCAAAGTGCCCTCAGCATGACACAGATATAAGCCGGTTCAACAAATTTGAGTGAAGTGGCTTGGGCCAAGTATTCTAGATCTATCTACTTCAGCATTGTTGTTCAAAGTCTGGGATTTGGATTCCATTTGATCTTGTCTGTTCTGGAACTGTAGTCCACCCTGCAGCCAGAGATAAAGTTCAAACCCACCTCTCTGTCTGTCGAGCCCATTAGAGTAGTGCAATGTACTGACCAACCAGAAGAAGAATATGATAACCAGAACTAGCTACCATGTAGTTGACAGTTCAGAAATAGAGGTAGTGTGGAATTTTTATTTGATTGGAAGACTAGTTATTGTAAATGAAGAGTAGCTGTGGAGACATAGACTGAGGACATGGGCAGTGGACAACTGTATATTTGCAAATCATGTGTTTGGAGGCCTGATTTACAGATGGCACTGGATTAGGTGACTTTCTAGACAGTTGATGAACCTGGGCCTGAATGAACAAGTTAATTAGTAACTGCAAAAACTACATCCTCGCAAGATTCTTGAACAACATGACCACAAGGATTGGCTGAGGTTGAGGCTGAGACTGTTGATCACCCATACTCTCAAAGACGATCCTACTTGTTTGGACTTGATAGAAACTTGTATGTCTCTGGGCTTGGAGTGAAATGGATGGAAGATGATGTGTACCTTGACCTGATATTGATATTATTGATGTTGCAGGCCATGAACAGGTGGGGCTATTACCCACTCATACTCATAGGATCATGGACATTTGGCACTATCAATCGCATCCATGCATTTGTTGAGCCACATCATCACCTTTTTTGGCTGTACTGCCTTGATATTGGGACTGCCTCTCTCATGGTGAGGGCTTCCTGGCAATCCTGGCCCCTGAATCATGAACTTGTTTTGCATAAGATTAGCTTGTGTCTTCTTTGGTTAGCTATGGGATGTTACCTTCAAAGTATTGTTGTGGAGTTTTCTCTGCAATCTCATTGACATATTTAGCTTTGGCATGAGCCTCTCTCAAGCTCCTGCAGTTCTTAGTATTCCATTATGTTTCCACTGTTGTGTCTAAAGTATGGACCTGGAAATCGAGGTTAACAGATTTGCCCCTTGCAAATACATTGACTCTGCACTGTTGGAGACAAATGGATCTTCTCCCTTCTCTTACTCTTTCTGCAACTGTGGAGTATGTGCAGGGCCTCTTTAATTCCATAGCTTATGGCTTCAATGCCTCAGTGCGACGCAGTCTTGAAGAAAGATTGGACCTGTAAGCATCCCATAGTCCCTAGTACTGTTGGCATATGGCTCTTGGATAGTGGGCCACAAAACAAACAATACATTTGAGATGTTGTCAGGTCAATAATAGGACACGTCAACAGACAGGGTCTAGGATTAGCAGATTGCTGTCAGGCTTGCTGTAGAGTCCTTTGTCAACAAAGCTTCACACAAGGATTCTGATTTTGTAGTGTCTTGAAGTTATGGAGTACATTTACATACACAATATTTGTGGGGTTTTGCAGATTATGGCCTGAAAAGTATAGGTGGTGGCAACCAGGACTTGCCAAACTGGATGAGAACACAGGGGAGGGTGAGATGGTACCTATAATTGCATCATCTGAAGGGTCCTGAAACTGTCACCGTGTGCTTCTTGTCTTTTATTTTCCCTGTGTAATTGCCCAATTATCCTATTCTTTAGGAGCTTTGTTATTCCTATACATATGCACATAGAGCAGGTGGCAAAATGAGATGGCAGGGTACTTCCTTTCTCTCCTTCAGTCACCATTTAGTAGATATTGCCTTTAATAAGCCATGGCAGTGTCTGGAGATGGGGAGATGCAAAGGTTGCACATGTGATACATTAGTGGCTTGATTCATGTTGACATGGAGAAGAGTTGATGCGAGTAGAAGGAAACCCTGGGTTTTGCCTGGGCATGTGGGTTAATGCATATATTTGATAGAGTGCCTTCCTTTGTATATATTTGATGTGGATATGTGGCCAAGAATTCAGGCTTAAAGTATAGAATTTCCATTTGTTGAATGGAGGCTGGTGCACATGGGGGTGAAGCTCCAGGGGGGGCCCATTCCACAATAAGGGGCCTAGGACAAGTTGGTAGCTGTGCACCTCACAGTTGCACATGAACAGGACCTCTTTGAGTCTGTATCATGGGTCACAACCCCATTTCAAACTTCCAAATTGAGTGTAGGCTAATTCCCTGACAGTTTGGTGGTATGCCCAGTGAACTTTGGGTGGAACCTAAAGTCTGGGGCATAATGCTCTGCTGTGAGGGCACTACTGGGCATAAAGAAGAAAGCAACCCCTGTATGATGGTGTTTTAATGTGTGTAAGGAGGTAGCTTACAGTATCTAAGGCACCTCTGCATAAGTAATGCAACCTCATACAATGGATGCCTTGTGTAGTGCAGTTTCCACCATTTAGGGTGACTTCCAACTACACTAGTACACCATAAAGTTCTTTACAAGCAGGGGATATCATACTAATTGTGAGGCAGAATTGGCACTTGCTACAGGATCTTTGGGAATTGAACCGAATTTGTGTAGTGGAGAATGGGCATGTGGGACCGGTTCTGCCAGACAAGTGTGCCAGAGGGCAAAGCCTCTTGAGGCAGGGTCTGCAAGGTACACCTGGCAGCACCGAGCCAATCCTCTAGTAGGAATTATGGGTAGGCAGCAGTAGGTTTGGGTGGCAGAATCATCCCCAGATTCACCACACAAAATTGCTACTAGTTTGGCAGAACCAGCCACCCCTGCCTTTGGAACATCCCTAATAGTTGCGATGTTTTAGTGTGTATTCCTCTTAATCTTGTCCTTTGTTGCATACTAATTCTTTGGATTCACAATTCCAAGTTGATTGAACTTGCAAGATGGTTTGTCAAGAATTTTTTCTTAAAAACAAGCAAAATGTCTACATAGAGAAACATTTGAAAGCATTAGATTTAAGGCTTCCTAAACTTTCAGGCTTCATTTAGTTCAGCACATTAAATTACACATATAATGTGGCTGCATTTTGCCTCCTCACAGCAAGGATAGCAAAACACCATCTCAATATTTATAGCACTGAGCAATAAATTGCTTCAGGTTGTCCGTAGAATACCCTGTGATTCTGCCCCAGAAATTGGATGTACAATTCAACTATGCAACAAATATTCCTACATACCCTGTGACTCTGCCCCAGAAATTGTATGTACAATTCAACTATGCAACAAACATTCATACATGCATTATGGACTTCAATCACTACAGGATCTGATTTTACTTCTTTTATGCCTGGACTTGGCCAGAAGCCACACAGCTACGTATGTAATCATAAACCGAACTATAACTAGTGGTTCTTTGTCCCAAGTACATTGCTTCTGACAATTCTCTGTATTCAATTGGTCTCTTTCACCATCGACTCTCCAGAGCCCTACTAAAGTTTGGCCAAACCCATGACAACCAGGAGTACAGTTGCAGTTGCAACAGAAAGTAAGCAGATCCAGATGACTGAGCACCCTCCATTTCCTTTGGTGGTCAGCATAATCATTTGCTTTTTTGCAACCTGCAAGGAGAAGCACATCTTGAGCAATCAGTCCCTGATGAAATGCATCACATAGGAGAAACTGTTGATAACTATTATATATGCACATGCCTGGCATCAAGGAAGAGATGCTTGAGCATGTTGAAGAGCACAATGAAGATAATCACATAATCCTTCAAGATGGTGATACCTACAGTAGAAGCTATGGTCACATTTCCATCTGCAAGTGGTTAATCCTGCCATTAAAAGCCATGATGAAGGGCTGGCTGGTAATCAAACTGATTAATGAATGCCAAAAATCAAAGGGTTTCCTGCCAGTGAAAACCTGTCTCTGTGGGATTTCTGAATCTTCTTCAGCTTGGTCCATATTTACCTGCAGCAGAAAACCACAAATCTCCTCCATCTCAGTGAAACAGCACAAGTGAAGCACACCCCCCAAGAGTTCCCTCTACAAACAGTACATCATGGTAATTGCAGTGTTGGGCAGTTATTAGAAATGGGAACAGACCCCCAGTTGTTATCAGAGCAGTTCTTAGGATTCATAGTCACAGTTCTAAAAAATCAAAGACCCAGTTTTGGTATATAACCACAGTTTTTAAAAAAGCTGGAAAAAAAAAACTGGCCATAAATCCACTGGTTTTTACCAGTTCTTTCATGAAAACCACAGGTTCTTTGAGGTTTTTGACATAACTGGACCAGGTGGTTCTTTGATTCTGATTTGTTTCTTCAAGGAACTGGAACTGGTGGTTCTCTAATTCTGAAATATTTGAAAACCAGAACTGGCACTTCTTAGAAAATTCCAACAACCACACAACATTGGTAATTGCATTACATTGCAATTCATAACCCTCTTCTAAACCTGCTGGCCAGGTTTCTCACCAGCAGCGGGGCATGGAGATCTGAATCATGTCTGACTGTGATTGCAACATCTTTCAATCCCAACACATTGCCTTTAAGCTCTGCCAAGTCTGCATCTTTTGCTGCTTCAAATAGACATCATACACATGCATCTTAGTATTGCCTATAACCTATGTGATAAATCTCCAGCTGCTGCAACCCTCACTCTATGGAAACTGCTGCCACAAATACAGATGCAGTAAAAGCTGCAATGGTGACAGATGGACAGATCAAGAACCATGACCAGCTGCATATGCTTTGGCTGAAAATACAAGAACTTGCCTGTCACTACTTGCTTCTGAAGCCCAACAAGCCCTTTGTCATTCAAACTTTCAGTGAGGAATTGCTTTGGGACTCCAACATTTAGTGAAGGCCTTGACTGCTCCCTAGAAAATAAATCATCCCTGCTCACAAAACACCAGACATCATGTCAGGTGTCACATTGAATTGGAATCCTCTGTTTCATGTCTCACCCTATTTCTTGAGACCATTCTGCTCTCAAAGGTGGACTACATAACAATTTTGTTGCAGGGTCTGTACCGTACGCCAAAAGTGTTATACTGACGGATCACGTTGATGGTCTGACCTCCTGAAGTGAGCCAAATCCTTGGTCCAGCTGGGTGACTCTTGCTCTTCTAAACATAAAGTGGAGATAAATAACAGAAATCCATCACCCATCAACTGATGACTCCATAGAATTGGAGAGTTCCAAGGTGATGTAACCAAGATGGGTTGGTTATTCACAAGGACAATGTGCCTGAGTCTACCACATAGACTCTTTTGAACTCCTTGGAATTATGTACCAGGATGGTGGACCTTCACAGAAAATATAGGATTAATGAGTGAGATGGATCTTGCTTGCAAGCCTGGAGACCAATAATGTAAGGGAATTAGTACCTACTAGGAGACTTGAAAGATGCCAAAGCACCAGCCATTTGTCTTGCCTTGAACTGAATTCCAACCAGCATATCTTGCCGACTGTACATCTCATTCTGGCTTCTGCAAGCACCATACAAACATTAACAATTTGTACAAATGCATGCACCACTGCACTGCCCAGAGCAAAAGATGCTACCACATCACACTCCTTGGACCTGCACTGACCTCAATGGAAGGTCCTTCAACTAACCATGTCTGAAGGCAACAGAGGAGTATCCTTCATACACAACTTCAGAATAAAAGTAAGGCTTGGCAGATGTTGGAGAAAGATGGTATGGGGAAGACAGGAACATATCTACAAAACTGCAGGCGGCAACTGTTATGTCAGTTCCAGCCAAACCAAGACCAATACAACAAGAATCAGTGTCATGATAATCTTGTGAGTGCCACTCATAAAGTACAGACCCACACCTTCAACATGCATAACAGTGACTAGCTGCCATGTCTCCTGACTGACTTCATCAGCTCCTGACAATGGGTGTAGGTAAGTGGGGGAATACAAAAAACATCACTTATGCAAGAAAAGAGACAAGCTAATTTTTCACAGACATCCTCAAACCACTGAAATTCCCCTGATACTACCTTGTTGCTGTCTTCTAATGGAACATATGATGTGATGCAGATTGTGAAATAAAAGATGTCCAGAATTGGTAAAAGTGGCTTGATATGCGCCAAGAAATAGGACAAGGCAGGAGACAGAAGACAGAAGCAGAAATAGTTCAACCCAAGTGCACCACCAGCTCTGGGCACCAGGAAACCAACTAGATCAGAACATCACCAGTATGAAAATCTGGAGTGTGAGGATGGAAGCAAAAGGCAAGGAGAGATGGCAATTGGTGTCTTTATATCTTTGTGGAAGCAAACCCTTTTTAATTAAATACAGGAGCTACATTAAATGTCATGACTCCATTTTGAATTCTCAAGTAGAGACCCACATGTATATAGCAGGAAAATGAAAGCAGGTGGAGCTTCAAAGACATGGGGGGGGGAAAAAAAATGTGAAGAGAGAAAGGCAGTGATATCATACATGGTAGCTTTGATGTCAGGGTCCTGAAGAAGAGATTCAAGACGCTCAATTCTTTTGGAAAGCTGTGTAAGTTTGCGCCTGGCTGAAGACACTGAAACTGGCTGCATGAGCTTGTCAGAATTTGTCAGCATGCCATCTATGTTGTTACTATTGCCACTGTGTTGCTCCTGTATATCTCCTGTGGTTTCCTCTGTCAACCTCAAGGCCTCTTCAAACTCCTTGAGCCATTCATCCACCTCTTCTGCCATTGTCCCTTTGCTTTATCTACCTTCCTGTCCCTTTTTCCTCTTTCTTTCGTCTTCCTCTTTTGATTCGTGTGCCCCGTAATACACTAGAGCAGAAAAGCTACTAGTTATGAGATCCAAACCATCACTCATTCCTCTGGTCTCTCTCGCATGTATTCTGCACAAGCCAATACAGCGAATTCCAACAGCTCCCAAAATGAGCAAACCCTTTGTGCTAAAAGAAAAAAATTCTTGCACGTAATCTCCAAATGGCTTTCTTCATCCCCCCCTTCCACCAAGCGGTTTCATTAGTCTCCTCTTCTCATTTATTCTAGGCAAGATGAGGAGCTACCTGTTAGGAGGAGCTTGTCGCCATGGATGGCTTGAATTCCCAAACACGATTCCTGCTCGTCTTCTGCAAAGAAAGGGTTTCACGGCGCTTCTTCTTCAACCGAGAAATCCCTAAGAAGCAATTCCACAAGAAACATCAGAGGAAAAACAAACCATGTGCCCGATGAATCAATTGACACAGGATTCCCAAACCAACCAACATAGCATATCTTCTTCTTCTTCTTCTTCTTCTTCGTGAGAACAATAACAACAACAACAACAACAAATCATCACCATCTGCGCCAAGTGCAAAAACGATACCAAAAGCTGCTGCTTCCAAGCAAGAAACGAACTACCATGAAAAACTTCAAAAACTGCAACAAAAGCACCAGGATAAATTCCTCAGCAATCCTCAGCAACGGCCAATTCCTAGGACTTCTGCTTACCATAAAATCTCTTGTGTCCAAAGACCGACTCGTTATCGGAGGAACGAAGATCCTGATGACGAAATAGGAAGAGATGACGAAATAGGAAGAGATGGCGCGCGAGATCAGAGCTAGGGTTTGCAACAAGAATTCAGTATCCCGGAAGATTTGCCAAAACTGGGGACGAAATTGGGGAAGAGGGGATGGGAGGGAAAAAAGAAAAAAAGAAAAAAAAGGCAGTGGAAGGTCACACGTGGAAACCGCAGACCAAAACTCCCTATTGAAACTGGTGATCGTAGGAGGGGCACTTATTAGAGATATGCGTAAACTCATCTTGAGTTTCACAGGGTAATTCGCATCTGTTTAATTTTCCTACTTAGTAATGAAAACAAGGGATGAGAACAAGGTTGACGATGGGGGGGACTTTTGACCGCCTTCAAAAGACAGTCCGCCTTTTCTGGAATGTCCAACTTTTTGGAGATTGGGTGCGGGAGATTTCTTTGCATTTTATTTTTTTTTGATTCTTGAAGTTGGGTGGGTGCGTCGGCGAGTGTGGATCGGTG
>Ga0209208_10010630_pt1 | contig 11923 bp, 11 predicted proteins | sample S1TSphfallax_3_FD_187694 | JGI IMG/M metagenome (GOLD analysis project Ga0209208, IMG submission 187694) | Host-associated microbial communities from peat moss isolated from Minnesota, USA - S1T2_Fd - Sphagnum fallax MG (SPAdes) (version 2) | ecosystem: Host-associated > Plants > Peat moss >...
GTTGTGGTAGCTTTGACATGTCTTTGCTTTTCCCACAGAACTTCAGCAATTTTTTGGTGCTATCACTGGGAACAGGGCAGCATCGAACAAGGTACTTGGCAAAGGATGCAGCCAAGTGGGGTGTGATAAACTGGCTGCGACACAATCGTGATGTACCCTTGTTTAGTTGTCTGGAAAATGCAAGTGCAGATATGGTGGACTATAACCTCTCCATGATGTTCAACGCTCATAAATCTGATCACAATTATCTTCGAATCCAGGTACCACTAGTCCAGCTTTTCATTTGTGTGTTCAACACTTGTATCTCTCACTAGTGTATGTTTGTGGGTTTCCTTCTGCTGAAGCTTAATATTCAGTCATTTGTGTTTGCTTATAAGCTGCACTGAGCTCATGTTGACTTGCACAGACCAACATCTCGACTGAATTGTCGAAACTTGATGACTCTAAAAACTTGGAGAAACTAATGAGCATTGGAGAGAAACTCCTCACTGAACAAAATGTCTTCAAATTTACATTTAAAACTTGGGAGATTGTTACGACCCACACTCCTGAAAAAATCAAACGTGAACTTGACAGGTACAATGAACATGAACACAACACATCTCATGGATTTGTTTTGTTTCTAAGCTCCAAACAAATATTTTGAGAACCATGGCTAGCCCACCAGTCTATTTGAATTTCTCCATGACCTTTGGGAACAGCATTTTCGATCTCACTGCCAAAAAATTTGCCCAAAAGCCTTTTATTACAAATGAAAACTGTGAAAATGAAGTGATTTTTGGGAGTTGCCAAAACTCCTAAAAGAGAACTAAAAATGTCTATATTCCTATATTTTGTTGCAGTAACTTGCAACCAAAAATATTGTAAAAAGGATGATTAAAATTTTCTACTTTCATATGTGATCTATGGCTAGATTTTGATAAATTTTACTATTCACGATCGCCACTTTAGTAGCTGAATCTTCTTATGGAAGATCACCACTTTGATTGACTGCGTCACTAAATTGGTAAAAAACACACTGCTTCAAGGAATCTCTTGCCCTATGTGAAGAAACACACACAGTTAATGCACTTGTTGGTAGACATGAAGTCATTTTGATCTTTCTCTATTGATGTTGAGTTTATCAACCTTGTTTAAATACTTGTGGACAGATTTGCTATGCGGCTATCCAATCTGCGGAAAATCCGACCTCCTATAATTTTTTAACAAGGCAGGAAAAGAAAGGGGAAATCAAGATGCCTGGAGACAGTACACTTGCAGCAAAAGAACATGTGGCTTGAACAAATGTAAAAATGGATTTCATTTGGCATGTCAGTTACATCTGGATTTCGGCTTAAGGCAAGAGAAGGGTTGTAAGCAGAATGATATCAACTTTGCAAAGGATGGTGAGTTGAAGGTGATGAATGCTGCAATGAAGGATAAAGAGTTATGGCTCGTGTGGTGTTTTGTCAATTTGTGTTGCTTTGTAGGTGTGTGAGTTGTTGCTTTTGAGAAGTCTGGGAGAGTGGGGAACAACATTGTTGAGTTGTGAAACATATCTTGATTACAAACAAAATTGTGTGGCATGGAGTGTGAATGGTGTTTGCATAAACATGAGTAAAAGGGAAAATTGGTGAACTTGAGGAATATGGTTTTTCCAAGGGAGACAATTGTTCTTATGACTTCGCTTTTTAGATAGATTCTTGGAGTAAGTAGCGTGCATTCTATCAAGTTGGAAGTTGGAACTTTCTTTTTGTGTCATGTACTTAGCTCATCTAGAACTACATGTACCAAATTGAAATAAATGAAAACTTGGTGGTGAGGAGGTTATGACAACATCAATGTGAGGTCCAATGTGAGGAGTGAAGAAAACCCGAATAGTGAGTAGGCAAACAAAACCCCTATCACCAATGTGAGGAATGACAATGTGTCTAAGGAATTCATGAGTCTTTTAGTTTGAGGAAAATTCCATTCATAAGACATTTTGTGTGTGTTTCCTTGAGTGTCAGCAAGTGTCAACTTTTTGTTTTGAGTAGAATAGTCACAACTTACTTTACATCAAAGTGAAAAATTAGGTCAAACTTGTTAAATAACCTTCAAATATGTGCTCCAAAATATTTTTTTTTTATTAATGTTGAAACACTACCACATCCAACAAAGACTATTGTGATTTTTGTGTGAAAAAATCTACTATTTTTTTGAGAATTAAATGTTGACACTACACCAAAACATGGGATATATTATTTCACATATGACTAATAATATATGACATTCGTCATTACATGACTATGTAATAAAATTCAACTTGTGGCTTTTGCCATTAATAATATTGTATTTCTTAATCAGATTTAGGAACAAACTGTCAAATAATTAATTAAATCTTAAATCTTAACTTTGACACTTTGTTTTTGAATTCTGAAATTTTCAACAAGTAATGGTGATAAAAAATAACAAACACACCCCCAATAAGTTTGTGAGACAGGCTAGTGTGTCTATGTTATCTTAGTCCTAAGTTCTTGAACTTGAAGGGAGGTCTGCAGTTCAAACATCACAGTTGAAATCTGTAGATTCTTAATTTTATAAAAAATTGGGTACAAGTAATTAATTATTTTTTCAAAAATTCAGAAAAATGAAAAATAATTTAATTTGTGTCAAAATCATTCAAGAACTATGGTAGTATTTTATGCCATTTGTCATGTGACTTTTATTGTTTAATAATAATAAAATCACATGGACAATCTAGTCAGACCTATTTATTAACTTAGGCAAGTAAGTAAATAAGTTTAGGTAGGTAGGTAAATAAACTTAGGTAGGTAGGTAGGCCTAGAAGGAGAGATAGATAGGCTTAAGCTAAATTAATAGGTAAGCTTATGTAAGTAAGATCTTATTTAATTTGTTGGTCATAAGTTTTTTTTATTAGTTCATCCCGAGTGGCATTTGCATTTTGAATATTTGTAATGTATGTATTATGTGTAAACTATTTTTTCATCTAATTACATAGTTTATAAAGTTGAACCTATTGAAAAAGGATATGGGATAATTTTATAAAAGATAAACATTACAACATTATCCCACATCCTTTGTCATATAAAAAAATAACCTACTTATTTATTCATTTTTCAACCACCTATTACCCAACCTATTGAACTTAACTTAAGCTTTAAAATAAAATAATATATATAGGTAGGTATAAATATGTACCCTACCCACCTTACCCTACCCTATAACATACCTACCTATATAGCCTAATTAGCTACCTATTTAACATAGGGTTTGTAGGTAGGTGGTTAGGTAAGTAACAAAATTGGACATAATGTAATAACATAATGGAAAATATTTCATTTAAAATGTCCTTTCTATGAAAAAGTGAAAATGATCACAAAAAGGATTGCAATCCTTGAATTATTTGTCATCATTGGTTCAATTTAGGTAGGTAGACTAGGCTAGGTAAGTAAATTAACATAAGCAAGTAGTCACATAGCTTAAGCTAAATAGGTTAAATAAGTAAGTAGGTGGGTAAGTAAGCATAAGTAAATAGGTAGGAAAGAAGATTAAATAGGTTGTAGGCTAGGCAAGTAGGTGGGTAGTTAAAAATAAATAGATAAGTAGGTAGCCTAGGTAGGCTTACAAACCTATTATTAGTCCCAACCCATGTTTATATCCCTAGATATATACCTTTACACAATATATTTTAATATATCCTTAATAAACCTTACTATACATCTAAGGACCATAGGTACATGTCATCATTGTGACCAATATTTGGTTATTTTTGTAACGAGTGTGATATGTGACAGGCTAAATGGATGAGGAATCATTCATAATTCATCCACTTGGAAGGATTAGTCATCATTAATTGCATCCTAAGTTGTAAATATGACCAATGGAAGAAATGACTACAGTCATATAATAGTAATAATCATTACAAGGCATTTTAGATGTCATATTCAACTACATAAATAGTATTATGCATTAATAATAAAAATGGTCTAGTTATGAATACCATGTTTTGACGTATTGTGAAAAGAGTAAGGACATCTATCATTTGTTTTTATATATGTGAGAGGAAGGAAACATTACAAATTATTGGTTATAGAAGTTTGTATCCCAAGCTATATTATAGCCTTTACAATTGTCATGCCCTGTTATATGAACTATCATATGTGTGGAAGTGAATGTACACAATTCATATTTGTAATGTGGTCCTAGGGAGGAAGAAAGTATTTGTGTTTCTTGAGAAATTTGTGATAGTGGAATCCTTTGTCAAAAAGAAATGGACCAAAATGAGAATAATTTTTAAAGGCATGATCCACGTTATCATCGTTTGATTTCAATATTGGTGAGTAGTATATCTATAAGACACAAGCAAAAATGTAATCAAATATAGTTGATAACTACTAAATGTGCATCTGGATTTTTATGTTATAATGAGAAACATTAAATAGGTGTGGATGCGTTTTGATGTTGTTTCATACATGTGAAAATTCATAAGACTTTGTTGATCCCTTGAATTCAAACTAAACTCTTATTTACTAAAGAAATTAGAACATGAATTAGAATTCAATATGTGAAAATGATGTGAGTTTTGAGATTTTCAATAGCCCAATTTCAAAAAATTAAAATCTGCTAGATTTGCAAATTTCTTTCCAATAGCTATCCAAAAATATAAAAGGATGCTTAAATATGTTTATAAGAAGAAACCATGTTGAAAAGCTTGGACAATAATGAAATTATCAAAAGTGATTAATTGGCCTTTGCATTAAAAAGGAGGCCTTGGTCTAATAATCAATGTTGTGCTTGTATATGGATTTTGATATATCAATTGGGTAATTATAAATGTACTTTATATATATATACAATTCATGTGTAATAGTATAACATTGAACATAGATAAGTGCAAGTGTAAAATTGTGTAAGGCCATTTCATTTCATGTAAAACACACAAAAAATCATGCATTCACTTACAGAGTCATACACATCATGCAAAACTACCTAAAATAATTTAAATAAATAAATGAAAAAAGTTCCCATTGTCAACATTAGGTACCTCACCCATGATTCACAACACAAAAAGCCCAAGGTGAAGACTTGTGGTTATATGTTGCCCAAAACTTTTGTCAATTGCAATTCTTGAATGGCAAAAGTTTTAATGTCTATACTAACACCTCTAAATGAAACAAATTAAGTGCCCCTAAATGTAAGAACATATAAAGGCAAGGAAACATGAAAAAGTTCATTGAAGAAACCTAGTTTGTTTTCTTCATTTGGCAATGGGCCTAAAACTTTTAAGTTTGAATTTATACCTTTTGTCCACTTGCCCATAGTCTTACACATAAAACCAAAACATGTATCATGAAATTTTGTTTTCACATATTGTATTACCTTTTCAAGTTCGGCACAATAGTGCCAAATAATTAATATAATTTGAAGTTTCTATTTTAACACCACAATTTTTTATTTTGAAATTTTTGACATATATAATGATTAAATAAAATAAAATCAGCAAGGCTTGAATTAAATATTTGTTGTACTTTAGAATAGACTAATCAAAGGCAGCATGATTCAGTCATGAGGGTGTTGGTTCAAATCCAGCTACCTTCTCTGAATATTCAAATTTTTCAACATAATTTTGTCAAAACTGAAAATAATATAATTAGTGCCAAAGCTGAAAAGGTATTACGGTATATCGTTGTAAAATACACCATTTATGAACAAGAATTGAAATTTTGTAGATAAATTTTGTGGGGGAGAAAACAAGGAAGGACAAAATAATATATGCATATTCAAAAAGTATTATGATCATTTCTCTTACAAAAAATTAAAAGTTCTAACAAAATGGGCATATTACACCTCCCATTACCCAATATTAAAATTACAATTGCAAAAAATAAGGGTATTACACTTCCCATTATCATCAATAACTATGGGCTTCTAAACAATAAAGCAAAACAATGACAAAAAGGTGTGCAATATGACAAGGGGCAACTCACTCAAAATAACTCACTAATTAAGGTTGTCACAATGTTGACAGTTGGAAGGTGACCACAACACAATCACTTACACTTACAAAAAATGTAGATTAATAGAAAGAACATGGGGAAACTCCCCTTGAAGCTTGTTATGCAAGATGACAATATAAAGAGTTGCAATACAATCACAAACAAGGAGAACAAAATTGATAAAAGAAAAGGGAAGAAGTATGAAGTTCACTTGAAACAACTTGTTGTTGGAGGTTATAGCAACACAAAGTGTCAAGACAACAACAATAACACCACTAGCTACATTGCAAAAGACCTAAACAAAGGGGAGCAACACAAGGGAAATCACAAGACCACATTGAAAAACACTATGCAAAATATCATGCGTCCACACCTTAACTTTTTTTTCTTTCTTACCTACCCTCTTCTTTTCCTCCTACCTACCATTTGTCCCTTGCTTTGTTGAACCAACTCCACTTCCATGGACAAATCATCTTAATTTTCAAAGAAAGAAAGAAAAATGCAATGTGCATATGTAGAGGGTGTTTTGTATTGTGTTAATTTGTTCATTTTTTCAAAAACAGGTTGTAATGAAATGAGAATATTGCACCTCCAAAAGTCATTGAATACTATGATTCTGTATGAAAATGAAGGTTTTAATTACATTATAGTTTACAATTACGCAGTGAAAACAAATATACATGGCATCATGTAAGTTTATATGCAACATATGTGCAAAGAGTAAAAATTTGGGCTTGTAAACGTAAATGATTCACACTTACACACACAACATTGGTGTTAACTAGGGTTGGCAAGTTTAGGGTGCTAAAGAGGTTCTTTGGCCAAGTATAAGTTAGGTTCTAGAGTATGGAGGCCAAAGGTTCACAATTTTGTTAAAATCAGAATTAGATCAAGACCATTGAAACGGCCTCTTGTTGAAATTGGGACTTCGACCTGGACCATGCTATTAGCCCTGTTTTTTTCAAAATGAGTTTTTAGTCTCTAGCTAGGTAGGTGTAAGCTCTTTTTATAGTGCCAAAGCAAGGCCTTACTTCTTAGGTAAGTTTTCAGTTCTAAGTGGTTGCCCATGATTAATAACATGTAATCTTTTGTCTTGAGCTCAATGCACTAGTTGAACAAAACAAATAATGCACATAGTTTTTAGTTTGAGTTGTGTTTAAAGAAGATAGAACCTGACTTGATCTTTTCAACTGGAGTGGACTCCATTAAATGTTTTTGAGAAATCTTCAATATTGAAGATATCACAAAACCAAAAAATTGTTTTTAAAATTGCACTTAAGGTTCAGTTAAACCAAAATAATCTAAAAACCAAAGGTTCTTTCCAAATCTAGAATCAGTTAACACTGATTTTAACCAATTTTGGACGGTTCTTTAAGGTTAGGAAGAATCCCCAATTCTGGTTTAAAAAATAAAATAGAACTATCTTGGTTCCAATCTCCAAATTCACACATAAATTAAACAAGGAATCTAGTTTTAGGTTTGGTTCATCCAAAAAAAAAAAACAAAATGGTTCAATTCCAGCTCCAAAATCAAACCCAATTCCTATCCAATTTTAGTTCTAAAATCTGGGTTAGATCAACTTCCCACCCTTTGTTAGTTTAGCTTGGCCATAGATGTACTCTTGGGGAAGTAAATTTCACAACACTAGAATGGTATCCTACAATGAAAGAATAATGGAAAACCACACTAGAGTTATTAGGGTTCAATAAAGGTAATTGATCATCAAGATGAGTAATGTTTCAATTAGAAATCAAGTCAAGCACTTTGCACCTACAAACCCTACATTGCAGTTTCAGTCAAAGCAAAATGAGCACAACCAAGATCAAAGTATGTTGAATGTTTCCAAACCCATTTCGAGTTTTCCTCCAGTCATGAAGTTGCAACAATTTAACAGCATATCTAGTTTGCAATAATCAACAAGAAAGACATCAGGGTATGGAATTCAGTACAAACCAGGGGGCTGAAAACTCTTTCTATGAAGGCTTTGAAGAACGTGAAAACAACTTACCACATCTGTACTTGAAACAAGTAACTGATGTGTGTTGGTGTGCATGTATGCTGCTTGTGTGTGTGTGTGTATGTATCTACAAAATAATCTCAAGAACTTTACAGTGATCAGAAGTGATCACTGTATCCAGAGAAGAATTTGGGGACAGAGCTGAAGGATTGTTATTGTTATCATAACATCAAACTAAGAGAGGCCTCGCTGTTTTATCTCACTGTAATAGTCCCCAGCTTCGGTAGTATACAAAGTCTTTCTCTCAACAGAATATGAACACACTGAACTTTGCAGCTCATTCAAATATAGCTGCAAATCAATATACATGCCGATTTCTAAGGTTGAAACTATTAAAGGTATGCAGAGTTGGTGTGGACTGGTGTAGTGAGTGGAAGTGGGTCTGCTTCACAAAACAAAGATTTTGTCAGACAAAGCTTATGATTGTGAGCTCATTAGCACTGCCAACTTGATGAGTGCAGTATAACTAAACTGCCTGCTGGTCACTTTTGCTTGAAATCTAGTTACACAGAAATGATTGATAGGCACACTTATAAACCCCAAATCATGCTTCTGGCAGGAGAAAAATGTTTACCACTGGCCAGGGCCTCATTGTGCACCCTTGATTTTGCTGATTCTTCAGGCAATGCTTTCAATTGCTGACGTGCTCTTCGAGCTGACCGTAATATCCTCTTCATGGCTTCATAGCATACCAAAAACACTGCTGATGCTGGAACCTGCTGCCAAGTTTGTAAAGTTTAGCCCAGAGTTGGTCTAAAGTCTGGTCATACTTGAATTTTGGAAATTAAAATGCAAAACAAATTGGCTCATGTTCCACCTTTCTCACGCAATGATACAAGGATAATGAATATAATCCATATAACCATAATCCTCAAGGTTATCTAAGCCCAATTGGACACCTCAAGTCTCACATACTACAAACAAGTTCAAACAGTATGCAGCAGCACCTTGTAGAGAACTCGGGCTAGAATACCTCGACCAAACCCCTTCAGTCCCTGCAAGCATGTCGAAATGCAAATGTTTTCCATGTCAAAGAGCATGGTATATATCTAGAGGAAAATGCTGTAATCGAGCACATAGAGTACACAAAGCACAAGGACTGCAGAAGCTGTTGCAAAGGCAATTAGCAACACACAATGTTTGAAATGAATGAGTTTTTACCTCTTCCATCCAAATTTGCTTTGCTATGGATCGTAGTCCACCATGGACCACATTTCCACCTCGTGTTTGAGTCATCACCCTGGTCTTGACCACATCCAATGGATTTGTCAAACTGCTGGCTACAGCCCCAGCAACCTGTCTCAGAGAAGTTCCCCAGAAGAGGTATCAGTAACAGAGAATACTCCTGATTGCTTGTACACTCAAATCCACAAACAAACTTAATTTGTCAAATCAAATAGGCTTTGGGAGAGAGGACCTACTGCACCCATCCAGAGATCATTGGCCATGTGTTTGCCTGATTTGACAGCTTGTTGACCTCCTTCCTTCTGGAGCCTTTGTGAACGCAATTTTTTCAACATCTCAAACACTGTGAACTGCACAGCTGAGTAAGGAATGTCTCTGGCTAGCTGTAGACACAATTGGGTGGTGCTCAGAAAAAAAACCTGAGGGCAGACAATTCAAGCCTTCCAATTGTCTCTGCTGGATTTGTTCACAGAGGCAAATTGATGCAGGAGAAGCATATCAAAGGAAACTAAACTAATTGACAGTTTGGAAGAATCTAGCAAGCTTTGCAGACAGCTCCATATGTGACCCATACCCAAGGGCATTTCAATACCAATTTAAGCGAAGATACACATCATCTGCAATCAGTGAAGCTCATATCAAGGTATCCAGGCATAGTCAATTACCATGGAAGAGTACCCACAGTAAAAGCCTTGAATACCTTCCTTTGCCCAAAGGTGGCTTGTAGCCTCAAAGACATTCCTGCAGTCCACCATCCAAACCCTCTCAATTTGAATGAGATTTGTCCTCGGGTGTATGAAACAATTCAACCTCAAATTGGGCACATATGTGGCTGAGTTGCCAATAAGACTAGATTTCAGTCTCATTGTTGTTGCACCTCTCAATGCTTGCTAACTCACTGCTTGCTAACCCTAGGGTTTGAAAAATCTGAATCTTATGCATCAAACCAGAAGATGCTACAGCAGATCCGAAAGCAAATTTGTTTGAACTTTTTGATTTTATTTTAATTTGAAACAATCTAGACAAAAGAACATGAAGCAGAAATGTGAAGTCTCACTTGTAAACAGCAGCTTGAACACGCTGCTTGATGACCTCTGGAGGGACACGGACAATGCTGGCAGTGACATTCCCCAGAGCAGCTGCAAGGACAGGAGCAAACTGATGTAATGGTGTGCTTTCAAGAGCGTTCTTGGAGAATTCATATCCTACTGCGAACACAGCCGATGACGGCGCCGAGACTGCGATCGATGCAAGAAAACCTGTGTAGAGACCGCCCAATCCACGCTCCTTCACCAGCCTTACCATACACTGACCCAAGTTTCCGGCATATCGTCCCCTCAGTTCACCAACAGCCTGCGCCCGCCATCAGCGTGCCACAGAACATGAAATTTCTCCAGGGGCATTGGCACCGACCCAATGCCTGCCAGGCTTTTGTTTTCTGTAGAACAAGTCTTTAGACGACAACCCACCTGAAGAAGAGTCTTGGATGTGTCGAAGGGCTGCAAAATGATTTTGGAAAGCGTGGATGCTGTTCCTCCTGCCAAAAGATTCTCTACCCAGTCGCCTGCTTGGACTCCTCCTCCTCCTCGCATAGGCATCTTGAAGTCAACCTGTCTGGGCCCAACCTGCTGGCGAACTATTGCTGTCGTACCATTCTTCGCCATGAGAACAGGCAGGGAGGGAGGGATTCCGAGGGAGGAGTGCGTGCAAAGTGGAATTTCTTCTCAGCTCGAGAGCCTTCGTCCTAAGTCTGAGAGTTCCAACTGTAATGCATCTACTGCTGGAAAAAATTAGGTGGGTAGACAGGAAACTTTGCTTATGATCCGAACAAGAACCTGATCTCAAAGGATATTCAGGACCAACTGTTGCTACTATCTCAAACTTTGCCAAATTCTCCTCAAATTGCAGCCACTTTGCATTGCCTTCTTACGAGACCTACAGTATTATTCACTACCAACTGGAAGGTGCAGGTGCAAGTCAAGGCCTACCTTCCACAATCGACTAACTCTTGAGCTGGATTGCAAACCATTCTTTCAGCACGAAGCATTGTACAGCTTCCTTTTCCACTCCCAATGTGATGTCGCAGACATTCAGCAGCTACTACTGCTCTATTCCAATACCCAGTCAAGGGACCAGCTCTCGACAACAATGCCATGCTGCTGATCCACCAGCATCTGAAGTCTTTGAGACGCCACACACTCCCCCGCTTTGACAAATTGACTTGTTCCAAGCTTCACGAAAAGTTGACTCTTACCCCAAAAAAAAAACACAAGAATCGAACTTGAAGGAAAAATTACTACTGTATCGAGGGTAGCTTCACGACAAGAATTTAACACAATTCACAGAGCTAAAAACCAAAAAACCCCCGGATCTTCTGCAAAAAAAAATTTATACCTTTTGTTGTTGTGAAGATTTGTGACAACAAATCAACAGAAATTCAAATCCAACAACCTTTCGGAACTCAAGTCCGAACGTTTCTTTCTTGTTCTTGTATTATTGAAGTTATTTTCCTCTGGAAATAAAATTTGCTCGAACAATCACACACACACGCACACACACACAGGGAGAGTCTAGAGGCGGCAATGAGCGATGGGTGCACTGGGATTGCCAAATTACACCACTGCAATTGGAAAATTTTGGCAGTAGAAAAACTTGCACTCGTGCAACACGAAATCTGCGGACCCATTCGAGCAACTGCGGTCGAGACCCATTTGAGCAACTGTGACGGGGAATCAGAGGATAT
>Ga0209208_10010631_pt1 | contig 11919 bp, 5 predicted proteins | sample S1TSphfallax_3_FD_187694 | JGI IMG/M metagenome (GOLD analysis project Ga0209208, IMG submission 187694) | Host-associated microbial communities from peat moss isolated from Minnesota, USA - S1T2_Fd - Sphagnum fallax MG (SPAdes) (version 2) | ecosystem: Host-associated > Plants > Peat moss >...
CATTAACAACATAATTCATAGTCAACCACTCCCAAGACTTGTGAATGGTGTTATTAACATCACATGAAACTCATTTAACCAAAACCCTAGCACTAGGTTGTTGCTTTGCTTGAATTAAATTCATCTTGTATAAATTCCAAATGTGATATAATGGGTATTTGTGTTGTGTGTACAAGTTTCCAAATTGGAATGTCATGTTTCCCTAATTAGCCTTTTTGCATTAAAAACTTTTAACTCCTTCTACAAGGCATATGCTAATTTTTATGGATGACATTTTTTGAACCAAACCCTCCAACTATTTCATGGAACACCATTCCAAAATGGGGTAAGTATGGTTTGTGTGATTTTAGCAACCTTCAATTTCAATTTTTGAAAAATGATAGTTAATCCAACCTTTTGCATGTTTTGAACCCAAGTGGTTATTACTTCATCTTCTTGTTCTGTCAACACACCTTAGGGACCCACTAATTTCATGTTTCTAGTTCTAACATTGAGAAGATCTAAAAACAAGGTTATCGAATTGTTCCCATACTATTAACCTTCCTTAAATATGTGTGTCCCCTTTCCATTACATACATGGCATCTTTTAATTGTTAATACCTCACTTAAATGCATTAGGTTGTCTGTTAGTTATAATAGAAATTTCTATTATTATTGTGATAGGATGGGAATATTGTTGTGTTGTTGTGGTTGGTTACAATGTTGATTCACTTGTGTTATTAGGGTCGTAGGTTGGGGATGCCGATTCCTTTGGTCTTCACAATTGGTACTTGAAACCCCACTCCATTGCTTTATTAGCACATTGAAATGTGTTGGAAAACAATGTGTCATAATGCACCCTTGGTACGTGGCTATAAGGCCTCCTCTCGCATAGACAAATTCATTTTAACTTTATTCCTCTTGGGCCCAATCTTCAATTCATGAGTGTCCATTTACGTCCTATAAGAAGTATGAATCAATGTTCAATAATAAAGGTTGTTTGAATATTTGAATGTGTATTCTTAAACTAGCTTTGCTATGCCAATCGGATTTGGTTTTTTCTACATTATTTCCATTTCTTCAAGCTTTTTTACCTCTTTTTTTATTTCAGATGTGATAAAAACTACTTTAAATTTCAAATGTAACAAAAGAATTTTTTTTGACCTCCCTTGCATTATAACCTATTGTTACTTCTTGATTTTAGTTGTAGCCAAATATATTTCTAATCCTTTATTGATCCCAAATTGCAGTCTTTTTAAATAACATTGAAATTCATGTAACAAACTTCCTACTTGATATGACATATTTAATTTAAAACTACAAGCTTTTACTCTAGGATTGCAAAGTTATGGGTTTAGGGTTAAGGTTTAGGGTCTACCCTTGCTTTGTTCCTTCATGGTTTTTGGTGGGAAAATGAATTATATGGTTTATGGTGGGAAAGTCTTTAATAGATTTGCTTGGTTGTTGTTCCAATGGTATCCAAAGTTTTCTTATTTTTTAAATATGAGTTATATCTTATTTTGGTGTTTATTCTATAATATGGTAATTTGTTTATTTTTTATGTTCACAAGCAATTAAATTTGGGGTTCTTATATGTTGTTTTCTTTTCACCCAAAACTGATTTTTTTTCAAAATTGAAACCAAAAACCAACCAAAAATCAAAACAAAAACCAGACTAAAGGTTTTATCAAAGTTATTGGAGGTTATTCCAAATTTTAAAAAAAATTGGAACCAGGAAGGCTCTCTTGAGAAGTAAGGATTGACCAACATTGTTTTCTACTTCTCTCAAATCCTTATGTTATGAAAGGTGTTAGAGCTATGTGAGGCCTTTGGAAGTGGGGTAGGACTCCTTAGAGTCACAACCCAAGACACCATTGGATCTAGCTATTAACTTAAAAGTAAAATCGTTTTATCAAAATTGTATTTCAATTGGATGCCACAATATAATATTCCACAATCATCCTTTCGCCATGTGAGCATGCGTTCTATTTTCACATCGAGCTTTATGAAAAACATAATGCCTAAACATTCTTTGAAGGTTACCAAAACCTTATTATTTCAATGTGGAGCTATGTTTCACACATTCTACCCTCATAGCTTTAATACCAAGATTATTTTTTTATTGTATCAACAATATTTTAAAAATATGCACATAAAGCATGGATGGTACAAGATGATTTTAGAGAAAACGAAGGACTTAATATGAATAATCATGTAGAAAGAGCAAATAAACGAATGAAAAGGAAATATAACAAAATTTTAAAAGGGTGTATTCATGATTGGGGTACCAAAAAGGAATGACCTATATTTAAAGGATTACAAAAGACAACTTTGGATTTTTTTAAAATTACTTTATTATAGGTGTAATGGATTGTTGTATGCCAATAAATAAAATGATGTCTTGTTAAATTAATAAAAATATTCTAAAATAATTTGGATACTATGTAAATGTTATTCTGATCATGTTAACTAACTATATCAATTGTTTAAACTAAATTTTCTTAAAGGAATCAAAGGGAATGCATAAAGTCATATAATCGATTTCAAACTTTTTGTACAACAAAAACATGCCCCCCTTCTATGAAAGTATATGTTTATTGTATGAACTTGATGAGAAACCAAATCATACAAAAATTTCAAAGCTTTGAAATTTTGAAGGAAAGGGTTGCAAGGCAAAGGATTCTTTTTTTTCAACCATTTGACCCAAAAAAATGTTCAATGGGTTCAAAATGTTTAGCTTTAAATGTAGGTCACATGTGTAGGAAATAATCTTGCCAAAAAACATGTTTGGTTATTCATTGAAACCCATTTTGGGATTCTAAATGTTTTTAGCTATAAACCAAAATATTCACACACAATTATATATGAATATAAAAACTCACCAAGGTCACATGAATTATCTTAAATTGGATTATTCAATTTTTCTCATTTAAATTTGTTTCAAGTGAATGATATTTACAAAAAGTAGCCCCACAAAAGTCCTTGAGTCCTTTTTCCTTTTTTGGAACCCCAACCATGAATAAGCCCAAAAGGTTCAATTATGAACTCCACATGTAATTAACCTTAAACCCTAACCAAAAAATCACTCACTTTAATGAAAAAATTGACAACCTATGTGGCCAATTAATAAACAAGACAATAGCCAAGTTGTTATAGGTAGGGTAGTGTGAAAAATATCAATAGTGCTAATGTTTGAACATCAATATATATCATTTTGATTATTCTTGGAGCTAAATTAGGTTTTGTCTTTTGTGTAAGTTAAAAAAACAATGCCAACTAGAACATAGGTAGTAAATTCCTATTGAATGTTTCCATAACATATTTATGGAACTTTCCATGCTTTTGCACAATGCAGAATTCATGTCCTCCATAATCAAAACTTGTCATGTAGTCATAATATATGAAATACCCCTAACAAGTTATATCTAAAGCTTATTTATGGGGCCCTACATAGTTTTATGCATCACATAATTCATGTTTTTCACAATTAAAACTTGTCATGTTTAAAGGATATTATATATTTTTGGTTTTGTTCTTCCTTGCCATGTTTTTACCTATAATTACACCAAAGCAAGAACTAGTACCCACCACTAACCTACTTCCTACCATTTACAATAGTATGAACTTTTTATTTATTTATAAATAACATTAATCAAACCCACATAGAACTACACAAGGTGCCACAATTAACATTTGGACAATACTTAGTGTCTTTTAATTTTCTTGTTCCAATTACCATGGAAATGTTTAAAGGTTCAAAGTATGACCTTTATGCAAGAGGAGACATTAACATGAACACTCACATAAAAATAATGAATTGGAAATTGAGAGGAAAAAATATGAAATGATAGTAAATGTGCAAAATCTCCCTTGTGTGGTACCATTAAAAACGTCACACTTTGATTTTCCTAGAACCATCAAACTTTGAAAAATCATAGGAAACATTTAAATACATATTTTCATAAAATTTGCTACATGAGTACCTTTATTAGGTTCCACAAATTTTTAATTTTCAATAATATTAATAATATTTTGTATTTTGATGTTCCTAATCATTGCATTTTAAAAAAAGTTTCAGGAATATCACATTGGTTCCTTTCCTTGAACTTTTTGGTCATGAACACAAATTTGAAACATGATTTGAGAATTTTCTTAAGATTTTTTCTTAAATTAATTTGAGAAGTATTTTATTTTAGTTTTTTATTAAGAAATTAATTGAATAAGAATAATTTAGTTATGAATTTCCAAAGTTAAAGCTATCAATTTCTAAAGGGGCTCTTTTAATTAGGAATAAAATATTTTAATAATTTTTTAATTCCAAAGTAAACTTCAACCCATATATTAGTGCATGCAATTGATAAATATATAAAATAAAATAAAATTATAGTTGTGAAAAAAATTTAAGCAAAAGGTCAAGAAATTGTTTTAGTCATTTTTGGTTCCTTAACCATTCCTTGAGGTGATTCTTCATGGTACCATCCAAGGATGTTTTCACCCAAATACCCCATATCAAGCTTTGACAAAATGTCAATTCTATGCCTTGTGTGGTTTTGCCCAATGCACAACTCATGTCTTCCATGATTAACATTTGTTTTACTAGGGACAATTTTTTTGGGTATGCTTAGTTGTTTCTTGTTGCAATTTTGTTCATTACACAATTCATGTAATACAAAATCAACATTTGTTGTGCTCAAGACAATTTTGTTTGCTTGTTTTGTTGTTCTTTGTTGGGCTTAAACACACAACTTCAAGGGAGTATGACCTAATACCCATCAATAGTTTACTTCCAACCATCTATAACAACATAATTTGGTATTGCGTTTGCTAATTCTTTTGTAAGTTGTTTACCAAATGTTGTGGCAAAACCACACAAGATGTTGCACAAATAGGACTCCATAATGGTATTTAAAATCTTTAAAAAAATCTTGTGACGCTCCACCATTGAGTGGCATTTGTGACAACAATTTTCAATATTATAATATCTATGTCAAGTTGAAGTTTAACATTCCTCTATGAATGATTCTCCTCACATGAAGGTCTTCAAGTGCCCATGATTCAATGTATGCATTATTTGCTTAATTATGTTGTTGAAGGACAAATATGCATATATTCTTATATGTGTTGGGCTAGTTCCAAAGTTATCCATCACCCTAGCAATGAATGTTCTCTTGCATTTTGTATCGACATTTATTTGGCTTCAAGCATGGTTTGTCATATTTGCTTCAATCTATTTTGTTGGACAATGAACATTTTATAAACATACATTTTACTATTTTCAATACTATTTTTGATGACAAATATGGTTATTTGGTTATTTCATATGACTCAAAGAAACCATTGGGGGAGAGGAAAAGGTTGGGACAATGGCAAAGGTATAAACTATTGTTAGTTTATTCTTGATTTGTAAAAGAACTATTGAATTTAGAATTATAATTTTTATGAGAATGACCTTCGGTTATGGGTTTAAGGATAGCCATCTAAGAAAACTTTCACAAAGACCCCTTCCTTTCCCCACTTGTAAAGTGTAAAATAGGTAGCATTGGTGATACTCAATAGATTCTTGTTGGTGAATGTTTCAAAAACATTCAACTCATCAAATGCGGGGTCATTAAATTTGTTGTAGGGATCACTGTAGAGCTTTAGTTGGTAGATTTTCATTATATCAATAACATTACAAATAAAGATGTTGTGAGATTGTGCAAACTTGATCAAGGTATGCACATAATCCAAAAGTGGCAAAATGGCATGCAAACCCAAAATTAGTTCCAAGTCACAAAGGAAGTTCAAATTTCATTGACAATACTATTTTTCAAAGCATCATCTTGCATATTTGTAATCATAAGTTGATATCACTCCATCACACGTTTCACAAGAAACAATATGTTGATCCATTTGATTTTCACATTTCTTAACAATTTTATTTCTTTTTCATGTAAACACATCACACATTCTTTGAAATTCACTGACATGCCCCCGAACTCTTCAAGAGACCCAAAGGTGGGTCCTAAAGTGAAACAACAGAAGAATAATAGAGTTGGGTCACGCTCCCTAATTCGTAACACTTTTGGGGTAAGAGGGTGTGTCAAAGCTCTGGGATGGGATTACGATGAACTCACAAGTGAAAGTTCAAGATGAGGTCAACTTGCACAACTAAGAAAAGAAGGTGGTTAGTGCAAGTTGAATGAAAGTGGTGCGGCAGACTTAATAGGGACAACATCAAACACAAGCTTTACATGACCCACAATCTTTGGTAGGAGGCATCACTCCCCTCCCTATATTATATTATGTGTCTTTCCACGAGGACTACATCCAAATGTCACTTTTCCCCAGGACTCCCGAGTGTGAGTCCCACAATTGAGATTCTTATTGTTCCAAAACTTTGGATGTTTATATATTTCTTAAATCAATTCTATTTTGAAAATGTGAAGACAATATCTTATATCTTTCAAAAAGATCTTTTAAATGGTGTATAACATGCCCCAATCAAATTTCATTTGATTATTGTTTTTAAGGTATTTGTGGTTGGAAGTCAAATTCCCTATTTGATTCCTACCCTTTCTTTTGATCATAACTCATGAAAATCAGGTCTAAATGAACAATGAGAGGACACCTTAAGCATCTATGTTTCAATACCTTTTTATTGGTGTCCTAGGGGCCCAATTTGATGCTTGTTTTCTTTTCCAACCAAGGCTTTGAACATTCGCAACTCCCAAAGTGGGAGTGCATTTGGGAGTCATTGGGTTTCATCCGTTGCACTCTCCTCCATTTGTGAGAGTGTGTTTCACACCTAAACACACTTTTGGCTTCATGGGCCCTTGCACTTCACATTTACTCGCAAAATTAATGTTAAGGTTATCACATTCAAAAAATAATTATTTAAGTGAATGAGATAAAAATTTGTATAAAGCTTGAAGGAAGGCTTCCAATTGAACAATCAAATGCAACTTTGATAAAGTTAACACAATCAAGTTGTTCCAATAAGCTTGAAGGAGGGCTTCCAATTGACCAACCAAAATCAACTTTGATCAAGCCAACACAACCAAGTTGTTTTAACGAGTAAAAAAATGTATTCCCATTAGAAATGGAACCACATTCTTTTTCATTTGTGTGGTGACACCAATTCTTACACCTTGAAACACACTACTACCATCATACCCATTGAAATAAACTTAGCTCCCAATTTTTTGACATTCAAACCCCCCAATGTGACCATAACAATGAACATCAAATGAAAAATGTTCTCAACTATCCTTTACACAACCACCTTTCCCACATAAGCTAGAAAAAGTGGAATTTGTTTTTAACCTTGAAAAGCATACAAATGTGTAGAAATCCATGATGTATTTTCTATTTTAGTAACCTCATTTGCATTAATAGATATGAAAAATATGGCAACAACATAATTTTAAATGGATTCCAACAAAAATTCATTCATGGATTTTAGGGAATGTGTTCAACTTTAAAGATAGTGAAAATGTCCATCATACCTTTGAAATTTGTCATAATTCAACCTTTATACAACAAATGGTAGATTGAAGCAAATTGGAAAAAAAATTGTTTTTTTCTTTGCGAAATTTCAAAAACAACTAAATCTAAAGCAAAATGATGCTTAAAGTAGTGTAAATGTGTTCATTATGTGCATGCTAACATTTACCATTGAAATAGAAAGAACTTACTTCAACTTTTGGACTAGTCTATTTGGCTTTTGACAACCTACATGTTTCAACAAGTTACAAGCTTTGGAATAAGAAGCTTTGCACATTACTTTTTTTCTCAACTACATTCGACCTAATGAAGACATGTGAACCACTTTCTTAAAAGTGCCACACACCTTCATGATTACATTTTCCCTTCATTATCAAGGTGAAACTTAAAGGCTTTTTTAAATGTGCAATTAGAGATTTTGAAACATTCAACTTAATAACAACTTGAACTTGCACATTTAGAAAAGGGAGAAATGCCTAAATTATAAATTTTCTGAAATCAAGAAAAAAGGATACATTTTGAAGAAACAAACACAAGGTAGAATGCAATTGGATCACTCACAAAATGCACAAATCATTAATAGAATGCATGTTGCACATTGTTCATCACTCGTCGCTCATAAGTGACAAAATGCACACAACTCGTTCAAGTCCTTCACATTGTTCAAACCTCACAAATCATTTGCATTTATAGATCATTCATGCATTTCAAATCGCTTGCATTCATAGATCATTCAAGCTTCACAGATCATTCACATTCACAAGTTGTTCAAGTTTCACAAATCATTCCCATTCACAAATTGTTCAACATCATAGATCATTTGCATTTATAAATCCTTCAAGCTTCACAAATCATTTAAACTATACAAAGCACTCGTGCTCACATATCCCTTCAACCTTGTGCTCATAGATTATTCAAGCTTCACCTATCACTTGCATTCACAATCCTTTTGTTGACACATCCTTCATGTTCACAAATCATTTGTTGTTCACAAATTTGTCATGTTCATAAAATCTAGGTCCTTTGCATTCACAAGTCCCTTGTTATTCACAACTTGGAAATCATTCACATTCATGTTTCACACATCATTCACATTTGTAGATCATTCATTGGTTACAAGTCACAAATCCACTAATGTTCACATAAAAATTCATTCAAACAATGTATTTAAAAAAAATTCTTACACATTGTTTTTAAAATGCACAAAAAGGATCTAGTGCATCATTCATCATTCACACAAGACACCAAAAAAACACTAGATAGGAATAATCAAATGCATGATTCATCACTCACCTAATGCAAAAAAATTCGAAGGAAAAAAAGTGCACATAAAGAAATACCTTTGACTTGCAAAGTCCCAACTATTGATTTCAAAATCAAATCCTTGCCACTTGGACCTTTGGACCTCAACTTCAATATTCATTGACAATTTGTTGCATATTAAGCACTCCCACCTCTCATACATAGTTTGATGTTGCATTGGTTGAAGCTCAACGCCATTACTAAAACACAAGTTTTTGGAATCAATAATCATTTGGTGCTACCCCCAAAAGTTTAACAATGAACATGAATACAATTTACATCCTACATATTTACAAAGTCATAAACACTCTTGGCTACACATGTCTATGTTCTGGTATTCACAATAGCTACACACAAGAACAAAGGTCAAACACCATAAGATCTTCACAAAGTTGGAAAAGTAAAAAACTCCTCTACGTTGTGAAAAGAGTGGCAATGGCGATAATGATGGGTTGGGTGGTGTTGTTATGTTGAAACATATAACCTTAGCTTTTGTCAAATTTTTTTTAATTATTATTTTTCCAAGCCTACATGTTGCAAGTTTGAATCACATGTAGTTTTTTTTGGCAATTTTTAGCTAGAAAAAATAAATAAAGATAAAAAAAGACTAGAAATTTTGTTAAAGAAAAATTTATAAAATTGACCCATCACAAAAAAATCACAATAATCTTAATTCTCCCTAAGTAGAAGCATTTTCTACCAATATGGGATTGTCGGAGTGCTTCCCTTTATATACAATATAAGAATGCTCAACTTTTGGACAAAGAGTATGGGTGAAATTGTGGTGTTACATTAGGGAATATCTTGGATGCACATACTTGAATGCATTTTGTGCCACCTCGTTACTTGAGTATAGTTTCTATTCTTAATTTTGCTCATCACCATTTTTGGCCTAAACTTTTACAAGAATTACCCTAAACCCTAAACCCTAAACATCCTTTCACAATCTTGATTACTCTAGTGAACGCGATTCCACATGACTTCCCACTCCTGGTCTCCTGTTCCCATGAAATCCCCACACATTCCTTACAAATTCCTAGACATGTATGTGTTTCCACTTTCTTCCCCCCCTTGTTCTTCCCAACATATCCCCCTCTTTCCAATGCTCCCAAAGTTGCTAAACTATTTCATCAGATTGGCTAGAGTGCCTCTTTGTCTCATCATCATATTAAATATTGTTTGTGCGGCACTTTTTAAGTATGTTCTCATTGCACTCCTTAACAACCCTACAAAGCAATGACCCAAGGAGAGGGCTATCTATCAGCCCTTCAAAACACGGTCATGAGGAGGTGACTCCCTTGAAAGACCAATTTTCCAACTGCCCGTCTTAGTTTCTATGGCAGCCAGTAATGTCATGCTAAGTACCTCTTTAAGAGCCTGCTGGGAAGGCACTGCTAACAGTTTAGGGTTTAGGGTTTATCTGCCCAATGCTACCTCAGTTTTTATGCAAGGGAAGGCACCGCTAACAGTTTAGGGTTTAGGGTTTATCTGTCTGATGCTACCTCGGTTTTTATGCAAGGAAAGGCACCGCTAACAGTTTAGGGTTTAGGGTTTATCTGCCTGATGCTACCTCGGCACCGCTAACAGTGCCTTCAGGCCTAGTCCTGGGGCTCTGCCCTTAGCTCACAGGGCTGAAGGCACTGATAGGTCCAGGGTAAGGCACTAATATATAGCAGTGCCTTCCCCTAATACTAAACCCTAAACCCAATCTTGCTTGATACAAACTGCAGTTTAGTGTGTGGGGGTAAAGTCCTTGGCCAGGGGCTTTATTGGAATGGGGCCCAGACTTTGGCCTTGTGTGGGCCTGATCTTCAGCTGAGTCCTTAATTGACCATAAAGACCTGCCCCGATTTTTATTTTTATTTTCCCTATGGTACCTGCCCGGTGTCATGGAAAAGAAAGAAAGAAAGGAAGGAAGAAAGAAAGAAAGATATAAAGAAATAAAGAAAGGGGGGGGTGTTTAAAAAAATGGAATGCCCACTCCAGTGGAGGAAAAAAAATACACTACACAACATGCCCTCCAATTACACTACCAAAGTTGAAGCAGGTATTTAGATTACTGTAGTGCCTCGGCAGCTTCAGCAATAATGTGTCAAATAAATAAATAAAAATTTAAATATCTAATGTGGCACTTGAGTTGTTGATTTTTGAAAATTTTGATATAAAACAAGTAAATAAAATAAAATAAAATCACAATGCATCTCACAAGCAAAACTTGACCTCCTTTTGCTTAGACTAAGTGCAGTTTAGGTTATTTTGTTGGACAGGACGTGGGTTCAAATCTGGCTGCCTTGATTAATTACATTTTGATTGAATTTTCAAAAAATCAAACATAAATATTCTTTTTTTTCCGAATTTTTTTTTTTTCAGTGACAGATTTTTGCCCATGTGTCACCTAGTTTGGATACAAGGGAGAGAGAGAGAGAGAGAGAGAGGAAGGGATGAGCATGCTCTCCTAAGGTTTAATTAGTTTTTTAACAATTCTCATTTCAAATTGGGGATAAATAAAAAAAAGCCAGCTGAATCAGACTGGGACACACTCTCTCTGTGAATTGCCCATTCAAAAGAGAGAGCCAACCATAGACTAGACTAGACAATAGACGACCAGGTCTTGTTCCATTTTTGATTGTCAATCAATTGGTGGGGAACACCAATTACACTGAGGAAAAGGGCCTAGTAGACACTTTGTTATCACGTAAATGGAACAATATCTTAGCATGTTCCTACAAAGGAATGGGTGAGGACCCATTCCATAGTACGTAATTCTCACTCACTCGTTAGAGATTCCACCCTTCACCCCTTGTGTGGCTTCTTGCTTCTTCTTAGGATCAACAACAAGCTCTTTCAAATGCTTCTTCTTAGGATCAACAACAATGCTCTTTCAAATGCTTCTTCTTAGGATCAACAACAAGCTCTTTCAAATGCTTCTTCTTAGGAAACAACAAGCTCTTTCAAATGCTTCTTCTTAGGATCAAACAACAAGCTCTTTCAAATGCTTCTTCTTAGGATCAAACAACAAAGCTCTTTCAAATGCAATTTGACTGGTTGTATAGAACATTGGTGAGGTCTTTGCAAGTAAGTAAGTAGCCTACAAAGTTTCTTCCTCATAGTGATGTTGGCACAATCTCTCCCGACTGCTAATTATGTCACGTA
>Ga0209208_10010632_pt1 | contig 11917 bp, 13 predicted proteins | sample S1TSphfallax_3_FD_187694 | JGI IMG/M metagenome (GOLD analysis project Ga0209208, IMG submission 187694) | Host-associated microbial communities from peat moss isolated from Minnesota, USA - S1T2_Fd - Sphagnum fallax MG (SPAdes) (version 2) | ecosystem: Host-associated > Plants > Peat moss >...
TTTTAATTTAACGTCAATACCCGGACCAGAGAGATCCATTTGACGACAATTACATAGTTGACTTGAGCAAAACACTCCTGTTGTCTAGGCAAGAAACTAAGTACAAAGCTACCGCTTTCTGATTAGCCGAATGCATCAATTCAGGAAGTAAGCTGCACGGTGTTAATTGTTTCCCTAACTGTTGACTAAACTTGCAACGAATGTCATGGTGAGTAGGGCACACTAATAACAAGTGGTCTTCATCCTCAACAGCTCCTAGGGAACATAGACGACAAATCCTATCTCTCCTCGGGACTCTCTCAGGCTTTGCATGCCTGCCACACTCTACCTCCAAACGATGGTTTGAACATCTAAACCTTGACAAAGATTGCCTGAGCTGAACATTTGTGATCACTTGCAAATACTTCTGATGTGCATATGAGTATCCAGATTCTGTTGTACAGCTTGTGTTCATCAGATGGTATGTAAGTAATCTGCTATTTTTGGTTCTGGCTTGTTCACCATAAGTGGATTCTAGGTGAGAAGCCTGTGCACTTGCTATAGCACACTTGATATTAGCATAGAGAACCTCAACACCTTGGTCTTTAAGCCACAACTGCACGTTCCGGAGCCAACATTGTTGGTTATCATTGAGCATGTTGAACATCTGGATCTGCGTCTGGTAGGCACAATACAATAGACGATCTGCTGTGGATTTCCATAGTCTATCATAATACTTGAGAGTTTGTTGCCACCAGAAATATTCTAATGGATACCTTCAAAACTCCCCCAACACAACAAAAGTGCTTGTTGTTTTATTGACCCCTAATATTCCTCTCAGGAACATTCTATGTACTTGTTCTGCTTGTTGCAACCCTTTCGCCCCTGGACAACCTGTCCACACCTCGCATGCATAGCTTAGTACTGGGCATACCAGTGAGTCGAACAACTGACACATTACTTCCGGATCTGTTATGCTTAGATCATTGCATCTGCGGCATAATGCAAACAGTGCCTTCTTCCCAACAACAGTCAATTTGGCTATGGCTACTGCCATGCCTTTTGTACTATGTAACTCTAAGCCCAAGTATCTGAATGATTGAACATGCTCAATGGTTGTCCCTCTGTATGTGAACTCTGGCGCTACACTGTGGTGTTTCTCAAACACCACCACCTTGGTCTTGCTCACATTGATGACCAATTGTTGGTCAACACAAAACTCAGACAAAGCATTTATTTGTTTCTACAACCCTTGTGGGGTTTCTGACATCAATGCCAGATCATCGGCATACAGCAGTAATTTGATTATTATGTCTGCCAGCTGTGGTGGGTTATCGCCCTCAAGTGCATCTAGATGTTTCTCAAGTCCATCAAGGTAGAGTCCAAAAAGCAGTGGACTCAATGGACAGCCTTGTTTGACCCCAATGCCACATGGGAACCGGGCTGATAGCCCTTCTGTTGGATGCATAACTCTGACGCTATCCTGGCTATACATGCTCTGTAGACACTGCATGAAGCGACCCACAATTCCCATCTCATCTAGCACTTGCCATAGCAGATCACGGGGCATTGTATCAAAAGCTTTGCGGAAGTCCACAAAACAGCAATACACCTTTTTGCGTTTGTGAATGCTCTGTTCAATGAGCATTCGCAAAATGTACAGGTTATCCGTGGTGCGGAAATCTTTCCTAAAACCAGCCTGTCCCCTGGCACGTAGGCCCTTCTCTTCTGCCCAGCTGCTCAACCGTGCCTCAAGAATCATGGCAAACACCTTAGCTAATACAGGACCCACCGTGATTCCCTTGTAGTTTTCAAATTGCAAGGCATCACCACCCTTGTGTAATGCATGAATGACTCCAGTAGACAAGCTTGATGAATAACCTTGTTGCAACAACTTGTTGAATACAATCTGTATTGGTACATGCAACATATCGCCAGCATCAAGTAGAAACTCTGCTTTGATGCCATCTAAGCCAACAGACTTGTGACGTTTGAGTCTCCTCATCACTTGCGCAATCTCATCTAAGGTTATGTCATAGTTTAGTGTGCTGCAAGCATCACTTGCAAAAGGGTGTGACAAGTTCAAGACCACCTGATTTGTAGAGCTACCCTGTGCCCCAGTTGTATTACTGGGACATTGTCCTTCCAGTAGCTTCTGGAAGCCAACAACCAAGTTTGTTTTGCTGATAGCAACGGATCGCTCCTTGGTCTTGGAGTATTGCCTCCAGAAGCTGGCTGGATCTGTCTTTGCTAGTGCACACAACTGTCACCCTTGCAGCTTCTTGTACGTGCGTTTCTTACGACGCAATAGCTGTTTAAGTTACTTCTTCCATTCGCGTGCTAGATGGCTGTTAGGATGAAACTTTGCATATGCAGATACTTCCTTGTGCTTGCTACGACATTCAGTATCAAACCATGGTTGATGACGATGTTGTGTTGTACTGGTGCGTGCCGCAGGGCAACCATGCATGGCCGCAACGGCGTTACAAATGCAATCATGCAATAACTGCACGGCCATGTCAACATTATTTGTGTCACTCATCTGTGCTATGCAATGGGCAATCTGTTGCTACAGGTGTTGACAATACTGTGTGCACTTGCTAGCATCATATTTGAAACGACGGATGTCTGCACGAGAGTCTGAAATTGTTGGTGACACATGTTGCCAAGGTAACTGCAAGTTGAATGAAAGTGGCCTGTGGTCGGAATCACCCCCTTTTCCACAAAATAGAGGGCATTTATGTACCACAAGTGATGTGGCACAATCAAACAGAGCAGGTGATGCGACCATATAATCCACAAGGCTGGAGCCGCCATTGGCAAGGCAAGTGCATTCCCCTGATTCATCGCCTATGATCTTGCCATTGAGAATGAATAATCCCGAGGAGCTACAAAGGTCTAAGAACTCAGTGTGCCAACCTTTCAACCCCCCCTTGTCCGAGTTATGTCGCTTAGGCAAAACCTCCGGGAAGTCATTCCCCAATGGCAGCGTGTCAGGCATGTGCTTTGCAAAGTAACGACAATCAACATAGTCGTCAACTGCACTGGTCCTTGCATTGAAATCACCAGTGAGTAAAATACTGCCCCCAAGATCCTGAATCATGCCGACCTCTGCAGCAATGTTATCAAACAAGCCTTCCTTAGCATATGGGGACCCTTTGGGTGCAGCATACACTACAGCCAAAAACAACGGTGTAGCCCCCGAGTGTTGGAATTGTAGCCTTTATCTATGGAACTCGGTTTTAGTTTTTTAATTCAATGGGTGGTTTTGGTTCTAATTTTAAAAAAAAAATCAATATAGGTTGATTCCTGGTTTTAGGGTAGGTTAGGTTTTGGCTCCCTTCCTAATTAGGTTCCAAAATCTAAAACGTCAATGAGAACAATGAAACAAGGCAAGAGGAAGACCAGGATGAAGATGATTAGGAGGAAATGGACAAAAAAATTCAAAAAAATCGATGATTGGAACCATCACACAGAAGACAAAAGGGAAGGCCAAACAAAGGCCAATGGACGTGTAGCCCACAAGAACCAAAAAAAGGAGAGAGGTAGTCCTTCTCATGGTAGGAAGCTATCTCACCCATAACCCCTCTAATGTTGCTTGTATACAAATTGTGAGATTTAAAAGTAATAGGAGGTCTAGAATAAGCATCTTTTGCCAAAACAATCTTCCTTTCTATAACAAAGGTTAAAGCACGTTGAAAAGTAATAATAACATGTTGTTTGAAAAATTGAATACAAAAAGACAAAGATAAATGACCTTCAAATCATCTATCATGGAAAAGATGAACACATTCTTTGATGAAACAATCCGTATCACACTTGGGTGCACCATGCACCTCGATGGCCATTGGAATAAAATGGGGCCCCTCATGAAACCTTCTACACTTGCGAATTTTAGCAATGGTGTTAAGTTTTGCAACTACACTTGCTAGTCAATTAATGACACTTGTAATCATTATTTCTTGTGTCAAATCAATAACCACCACATTGGCAAAGAAGACCTTATCCTCATGAGTCATGTAAAGATCAACTCATACTAAAGTTCTTGACATAAGGGCATACCACCTTTCTTTCCATATAGTCTGCTCACTCTCTCGAGCAAGGGCATGCATGATGTCTATGATGGTGTCATGTGTGGTTATCTATTAACTTATGAATGGACAACATGTTAGATGCGTGTCAAATGCATCTAACCCATGTCCACATTCACAGATGAAAAGACTACATGTTGAGGGTTGAATCAAACTAAAATGAAAACGTATTGTTGAGGTGAAAGTAAAGTGCGTGATGCGAAACAAACATATAGATGGCTTAATAATCAACCATAGCCCCACCCCCTTGCCCAAACAAGAGTGAATGCAAACTTTGGAAGCAAAGGAAATGAGACATCTTCCATTATAAACCTAAAGGATATGTCGTGATGGATGTCCATCAAAGATTCCTTTAAACTTAGGGCATCAGTAATTGCCAAACTCTCAAAAGAAGGGTGAATTTTTATAGTCGCAAAAAGAAGGCTATCCCAAACTACATGAAAGCATGATTAAAGGAAATGTGGGCCCCCTTCAACCTAAAAAACACACTTTTCTTAAACGGGTCTATCAAAAGTATGAAACTTAGAACATAGATGCGGAGCCACCAAAGTCTAATTCCCTACAAAGGCAAATGGGGCACAATTAATCTTCCATAGATAAAGGTCTATACCACCAAAAGAGATCGATAGTCAGGCCTCACACCCTGCTAAGAGGCCTTGAATATTCTCCCATGACCCAAGACCCATAATGTCTCCATGTATATATGTAGAACTCTCCTATCAAAACTAGGCAAAAGAGACATGAAACAAAAATAAATAAAATTGTTTGAGTGAGATAAAAAGGTCAATGAATGACACATGAAAACAAAATGCCCAATGCAATTTGTGTGTCTCTTAAAAGAGGAAGATCATTGATATGCATCATGTCCTAAAATAAAACCTAATCCAAAAAATGCATGACAAAGTTTTTAAAACCCATTGGCACACCCAAAATGGATAAACCATTTATGACCAAAATGTAGCCTTAAGGAATTTCTATGCTTAAAGAGATCCCGATGGACTCCAAAGCTTCCACTTTAACACTTTTACCTTAAGCCCAATTAGGGCTAACTAGGTTGAAAGGTGGTCAAATGCAAAAATAACCTCATTCATAAGGCCCACGATGTGGGTATCATCTCCTAGGGATGGAAATACACAATTGGGTGCTTGCGCAATGGTCTTCAAGAATGTTTGATAATGGGCCAAGACAAATAAAGGACCACCTAGGGGGTCACCTTGCTTCATGTCTGAAAATGATTTAATAATGATGATCCCCTCTTTATGTTGCCCATGTTGGTGGTAAAAAGAAGAATGAGCACCATAAAACAATTTAGTAAAAGGGACAATGTTCACAAAAGGTCCTTCAACATCTCGTAGTTCTTTAAAAATAATAGTTCAAAAAACGTTATTAAAAGCATTTTTGACATTGATTTACATCATGACCCAATTAATGTGTAGGTTGAAGAAGGCTTTGATGCTAAAAGGGATGGTTTCACAACCTCTAAGGGTCGAAACTCCAAATTGATGAAGGGATAGGTGCTTTTGAAATGACCCTTTAAACTATAGGACAATGGATCGACTAATAAGTCGAAAAAATGTTTCACTTATGCCAATAGAATAAAGGCCTTTAATGTCCTTCACCATTACCAACAATCTACTAGCCCTAAGCATTAAAGCCACTGACCTAAGGATATCGCCACATGCAACAACAACAACTTGGAATAATGTCGAAAACCTTGAGGATGGGTCCTATGGTATGAAACATCTTGAGATATGTTCATAAACCATCCTATGTAGCCCACCTGAAAACAAATGGGGAGCATTGGCCAAGGTTTGTGTAAATAAAGTCCTATCCATGACAAAGGTGTGTTGAGGTTGATAATAAAAAATAAGTGGAAGACATGGTCTGAAGGAAAGGGGTGCACCTAAGGCAAAACTACAACAATGTCTTCCGAAGGAAAAACTATTGTCATGGGTTAAAAAGTTCTAACAACACAACTGCACTCTCCAGTTCTACCCAAAATTAAACATCAACAAATACTAGTGGTTGAATAATCATCCAAAAAGTGATGGGAATGGGGAGCATGAAAGGCATGAGAAGACTCCTCTTGAAGAGAAGACCAATCACCCACGATAAACCTCCTCAAGTGAGTATAAATTTTTCATTGACATGAACAATTTCTTCAGGTATAACGCAAATACCAACAAAGCAACATGAGAAGAAAAAACCATGTTGATTTGTCCATCCACTACATTAAAATGTGTCTTAGTTCATTATGGGTTTTATTATTTTTTTGTGAATTTGAACATTTTTTACCATGGTGAAACTAGTTGACCCCCAAGTGAACAAGGACTAGTTGCTATAGACAATGAATTGGTCCAGTGTACCTAATGAAACAAGGTTAATTTCAAATGAAATATAAATTTGATTGTCATTTTTTCCTTCCACTTTTATGGGGGTGAAGGGGGCCTGGGAAGAGGGATGATGATGATGATGATCCTAGTTTGACAGTGGGAACATTGTGACCATTGAGCACGAAATAATGCAATTGCACACTTCATCCAATATATGTTTTTTATTTGTCAATTACACAAGTTTGTGGAATTTCGTTCATGTTGTCATGTTCAAATGAAATAATTTTGGTGATAAACGCAAGGTAAATTGTTGGCATGCATAGGACCACATCATTTCTTGATGTATTGACCATTTGTTCAACACCTCCTTGCATAATTTTTTTCTTAGATTGTGTTTTTGTTTTTTTGCCAATTTGACATGTCCTTGGAAATTTTGTGATTCCATTAATTCACCTTCAAAATGATAAGCTTCAACCCCATATGACAACACTAGATATTTGCAGATTTGGGTTATGCAAGTAATAAATTGTTGTTGTAGACAATAAAATGAATGCAACATGGTATTTGAATGACTCCTTCACACAAAAAAATAAGCTAAATGAAAAGTTTTTTTTTTTCAATTCAATAGCCACACTAGTCAAAGTTTCCATCCATGTGAACTTTGCATAGAGCAAAAATTTTGGCATCACAAGAGAAGCCTTGTCCATTAGCTTCTTCACCACTAACATTTATGTTGTTTCCAATGAGCCAACAACATGGTGATCCAAATACAATCTTTTTCACATGTTTATGGATCTTATGTGTGAAGATGTTGTGACACCTTGTAGGTTGGGCATCTTGGAACAGTGTATCAATTTTGCGTGGTTTGTCAACCCGTATGATTATTGTCGCTTTATAGAACTAGATTTCTGTCCTTTTAAGAGTTGCACATCCTTTGTGATGGATTTGGTGCATTCATTAATAAGAACAAAAGCTCATGCAAATGATTTAAAGATGACGATTCTTTACACCCCACGAACCATCATGTATCAACTCACGACTTCCATCAACATTTGAATGTGATGATAAATGACCTTTGCACTTAACATTCCCCCCATTGGTAGACCCTTGCATTCATACTACACAAACAAGGGTTATGTGAATGTCATACTTTGCTTGGTCACACGACAATCCTCATCAACAATGTCATCCCACCTCCCATGGTAAAACTATTTATGATTATAATGGTTCCATAGATCTAATTATCCATCCTCTTAGGATCACACATCCTTTTTGATGAATTCGGTGTGTTCATTAATAAGAACAAAAATTCATGCAAATGATTCAAAGATGATGCCTTTCCACACCCCATGAACCATCAAGTTTTGATCCATGATTTCCATCAACATTTCAATGTGATGGTGAATGACCTTTGATCTTAACATCCCCTCCATTGGTAGACCCTTGCATTCATATTGCACAAACAAGGGTTGTGCCAATATCGTATTTTGCTTGGCCACACAATTAGCTTCATTGACAATGTCATCCCACCTCCCTTGACAAAATTGTCTGAAGATGTACTCATAATATGTCAACAACATCATTTTCCTTTGGCTTTTATAATTGCATAATCGACATAATAAACAAATGTCAAAGAAGTTCATGACAATGAACTTCAACCTTAAAAACCTTGAACATTAAACCACAAAAACAGTCAACATTAACTAACTTTGAAAAAACCTAAACACAAAACCCTATAAAACCTTAAACACCTTAAACATCCCAAAGTTCAAACCCTTAACAAATCCTAAGTCCCAACACCTTTAATAAATCCAAAAACCTTAAAACACTTTCAACCCTAAACATGGGGATAAATCAAATGAGATGAAATGAAATTCACCTTGATAACTTGGCATGTGCTTCTATCCACCTTGTCAACATGCATGGACATCAAAGTTGTCTACTTGCTAAAGGTTCGAGAATTTTTAAACTAATTCCAAACTGGATTTGGTTTTATTAACTACCTATGCATAATCCAAGACTAATATTTTTCGTAGTTACTAGCATTGTACCACCAATACAATGTGACCACTTATATCAACTACATGCCTACCTCATAATAATAATAATAAATGCGTACTTGAAACATGTTCCAAACTACATGCCTAACACCACTCCCCAACCTCAACCCCAAATTATTATTAAAAAAATGTACACTTGATTTTATTTTTTTTCTCATATTAACATGTCTAACCTTAGTAAAAACTGAAATAAAAACAAATGAAGAATTGAAACTTGTATAAAATGAGTTTTGGGGGCAATTTCATTTTTGGGTCCATTTTTTTGGTCAATCCTCAATTTTTATTTTTTTCCCCTAAAAATTTGAAACTAACATTTTAAGTATTTGATAATCGGACCACAAACCAAAAGTAGAATTGAGTGACACTTGTTTAAAGTCTAAACACTAGCAAACCATCTTGGTGCACCCGTACTCATCAAAGGTTTTCCAAGGATACCAAGAGCATAGTGGCTTGGGAGATCTCGACATGACAAACAAAACAAACAAACTAGAATCCATTACCAAAGCTCTTCTTTTGGTCTAGATACATAAAGTAAAAGGGTAGAATTTTGGGCAACAGATATGAGATAAAGGGTAGTCTTAGCACAAATATGCAATCCTTGATTTTTAATGAAGCAAAACATATTCAAAACAATGAAACTTATTTTGAGTCTCAAAGTCCACCTTAATCCTTTGTCTACTCAATAGTGTCCCCCCACCCCCCCCAAATCTCCAAATTCATTAAATGAGACTTGAATATTTTACCTATATTTTTGTCATTCAATAATCTTTAAAATAGAAAAACAAATTCTCATGAAAATATGAAGCCAAGGTGTTGAAAACCATCATAATTATGGGAGGCTACAATCTGAATAATTTCATGCTTCATATATGAGGATATCCAAAGTAGATCATGAAATAATAATAATAATGATACTTCTGACAATCAATCAATAATAATTAAAAAACCCTAGGGTTTATTTGTTGATAAAGTTTATTTGTTTATTTATTTATTTATTTGGGTGGGAAACTTAAAATAATTTAAATTATAAAAAAATTATAATTTTTTGTCCCCAATTTTGTCAAGTAGGTGGACTGCCAAACACAAGAAAATGACATAATCTGCCCACCTGAGACCTTAATGTTTCCTTTCATAAACCCAATTTTATTTGTGTCCTATTAAATTTTTTTATCCAAAATCAGTCCATGTAAAAACACCAACACTCAAAACATAAAAAGAAAAAAGGTTCAATAGCCAATATAATATAGGTGGAATGATTGGGTTGTGTCTAAAATAAGATTAGCCAAAAGGAAAAAAAAGCACCTCTTAAGCTATTCACTCCCACCAAACCTTGTGGGTGGCCATTGGAAGGAATCATCTATCCTTCCATAAAATCAGGCACAATAATAAACCTCCCTTTATTTTTTACTTAAAGACAACACACTTTATGGGAGAGGAAAGAGAAGCATTAAAGAAATTAAAATACCAAATTTGTAGAGAGAGAGAGAGGCACCTTAAGAAGTTCTTAACAATATTAGTATAAATAAATAAATAAATAAATAAATAATAGTTGATTGAGTGAAATTTTGGTTGAAGGTGGCTTATCTTTAAATTGATTTCCGCATCATGATATAGTGTAAAATTTTTGTAACTTATTATTTTAAAAAAATTGGCAAAAAATTGTTTATAATACATTTAATTTTATTTTTTACAATAATTTTTAATTTAACCATAGCTTTATTTTTATATGGGATTTTGTTGTGAAATTTTTTTTTATGGCTTTCAAAAATGTTATGGTATTACTAGAAGTTTACATTGAACCATCACCCTTTGGGTCATTGGGGGTGACCTTTTGATGAGCTTAAAAACATGAACCTAGATGTTGGAACATTAAAAAGGAAACAAAGTAGCGGAACAAAACCCAAGGACACCAAAGACTAAGTAAAAATATGTTGTCAAGAAGACTTAGCAAGGGGTTGAATTGGGGGGGAAGAAGGTGTGTGTGTGTGTGGGAGCAAGTTGAGTATGTTTTGAAGGTGATATCACTCATTGACCTCTCTAACATGTTTTCTCATGTCCTAAACCCCCAAAAAAAGTTTCCTAATTGGGGTCTCAAGTCTCAATAATGCTTGACATTCTAGCATACAATTCCCTCTTCCCAAGCTCAAAGAGAGTTTGAAACCCTAAATAAACCCTACAATCCCCAAACTTTCTTTGAGGTTTGAAAGTGTTCATTGTAATGTAAGTTGTTTTATAAGCGAACTTTCTTTCACATAAATCATTAAGAAGCCATTAAAATACATTTGAGTTCAATAATGTGGGCTCAGTTAGGGTTTGGAACTACATTGAAAGGGAAAAAAAAAAAGGAAAAAAAAAAAATCCTTGTGTATTTGTTTGCTATCCGAATGGAACTTAATACAAAAATATGGCCATTTTTTAATTTAAAAATATTCCAAAATTTGACTGGAAAACCCAAGAAGTCTTTTTTTGGCCACTATTATTTTATGAAAAAAAAACTACTCACTACTTTGACAAAAATTCATGTGGGGTAAAGCCCAAAGGCCATGGGCTTTATTGAGTGTAAAGATCTGCATGGAATTTATTTTTCTAGTGAAAACAATTGGACCAGAATATCATGGTACCTGGACTAGTTTGACAATAATAATATTATTTTCAGAAAATTTGAAATTTTCATATATAAAAATTTAAAAATAAATAAAGAAATAAATGTGTGAAATATTCTTTTTGAAGGAAAATAAAGAATGTGGTCAAAATATTGGGGAATATAGCATTTGTCAAAATGAAATTCTCAAAATTAATTAATTATTCAACAAAACATGTGTCAAAGTGGGCATGCTACTAGGGTATGCATTTATGGATTTTAAATGGCTCTTTAAGGGTTGTGGGGCAAGTGGCATTGGCCCCGCATCAAAAGAGGAGTGGTGGTGTTGGTGATGGTGGTGGTCTAGAGTCTAGAACAAACGTGTTTCACTAGAAAAAAATCCATCTCCAAGTGACAAAATGGAAACTAATGGGGTTATGGTTGCCCCACACACACACACACACACACACACAATCCCTATAAAAGCAAAGTGATAAATAATGCGGTGAATAATCATGTGCCACCTAAAAACTCAACTCCAAAAAGAGCTGAAGAAAACATAAATTGCTTCCATGAAGAAAATTAATAAGATCTTGACTTAGTTATTGCACACCATGTGGATGGATGGATGGATGAATGGATGGACTCATCAATAGGCGTTTCAATCTACCTACATGATGTGCTTTGTGTAATGACGGACTAGTTTTCAAACCTTTGGATAAGACGACATTCATACTCAAAAAATTGTCATGTTGTATAGCCTACCAGGCAAAGCTCAAGGCACAAGGATTTGCAACTTAGGCTCCCTTTACACTAGGTGTCAAGGCCAAGGTTCAACTCAAATCAAGCATTCCTATTGGTGCAAAAGTTGAA
>Ga0209208_10010634_pt1 | contig 11914 bp, 4 predicted proteins | sample S1TSphfallax_3_FD_187694 | JGI IMG/M metagenome (GOLD analysis project Ga0209208, IMG submission 187694) | Host-associated microbial communities from peat moss isolated from Minnesota, USA - S1T2_Fd - Sphagnum fallax MG (SPAdes) (version 2) | ecosystem: Host-associated > Plants > Peat moss >...
AAATGAGAAAGTTATGACCCCCCAAAGTGAGGAGGGTCTTGTTGTTTGAAAAAAGTTGGATAGAGCACATTAAACTCTTATTTTCATGCATTTTACTACCTATGAACAAACATTTGAAATCTTATTCGAGGACACCTGTCCTCCTATGAACAAGAGATTAATAATCTAATTAAGTGGAGACTCTTTTTTATTACTATTTAGATCTTTTTAAAACTTGTAATAAGCCCAAATATTTGCAATAGTAGCTGCATAGGGAGAGATGCAAAGTGGGAATGAAGGTCCATAACGAACAAGTAATGCATCTATGGTAAGCTAATCAATGCCCTATCAAGCATGGTGTTGTAAACTTGCCTTGCATCTAAATTATCTGGTCTGCTTGGCATGAATTTTTGAATTATGTATGGTGGTCTTGGTGTGTGAGATTGAACATGGTGTGTAATTGTTGTTGTTGTTAAACAAACTCCATTTCTCACCTTCTATCTAATGCAAAAAGGATTGTATACCATGTCTTCGTGTTGTTGCATTCAACAATGGGCAGCGGGTTTGTGTTGTTATAAGAAGATATATCATCTTAGTTGCATACTTCTAATTTCTTGGATGAATGAGTTGTGACAAATGTTTTAACCATAATGGGGTAAAGGCCTTGGAAGTTCAACTTGTTGAAATTTTTATGTCTTCTAGAAAGGTGAGTGTCCAATGTATTTTGTGCTTGGATAGGTGTGAGGTGAATTTCTAAAAGCCATGAAAACTAAGTATTCACTTGGGGGTGACCCAATTGTTGTGTAAATTAAATTGATATGTTTGACATTATTTTGAACCCTAAACCCTAAACCTAAAAACCTAGGTAAGAATTGAAGCTCACATGGAACAGGGAAAAGGACCATCCCCAAAAATTGTAGCAAGGGATTGTAAGGTGGATGATGCCTTTATGTCAATATGAAACCTATAATCAAGCATGCACACAAGACAATATGCTCCCAAGACAGAATGCATTCTTACCTGGGAATTGTGATCTATTTTGCTTGCATGCAGGACCAACACCCAAATCCATCCAAAATGACAAAGCCCGTGGGATCCATAGTAGCAAACATGGACTTGAATGCAAATGGGGTAACCATACATATTTTTCTCAATTATAAGGTGTACCTATGCCATTGAATGCTTTATTTCAAACCGTATACATTATGTACCATGTGGTCTACTAGTAGAATTTCTAGAAACATCAATTTAATGGGCTTCTACATGGGACCAGGTTGGGTTAGGCTTCAACCTTAAATTAGAAGTGCAATGTGATGTATGCAAGGTTTGGCAAGTAAACCCCTAGGCACAAGCTTAAGTTCACTAGTGGTAGACCCCAATAAACTTGGGATAATCAATTATTAGTAGGTATATTCATGATTATGTGAATTGCATGAACTTCAAAATTTGAATTTTGAGCCATGGGTGGTTTTCTTTTCTATATTGTTGTTTGGATCTTTTGTATTTACAAGTGCAAGGTGTAGCCAACTAGGGGTTTTGTGATTGTGCTTGTTCTACAATGTTGCTTACATAGGACCAACTTCCAAGTCCACCCTTGATGACAAAGGTGTTAGGGTCAATGGCAGCCAATGGCAAATTATCTACAATTAAGGTAAGAATATAATTGGTCCATCTCCATGTGATTTCACTTTTCCATAATTGGTTTACATAATCTTGTCCATTCCAAGGACATGAATTTAGGAATTGATTGACATGTGCAGGCTTGCATTGGGGCACAAGTCTTCATGCGAAACCCTTTATCTTGATGAAATGTAGGCACATGAGTGATATGTGGGCTTAATGGTGGATTCATTGGTGATAGGCAAATACCCAGTGATTATGTAGCTATTGTTGTACTAAAGGTGTTTATTGAAAATTCCATCATAGCATATCCCTTCAATATAAATGTTGACAACGCACCTAGAACTATACTTTTTTGGTCTTGCAAGTTTTTGAAGCATGATATGTAGGGTAACACACCAATGAAATGAAATTGGTAAAATGGTATTTTTGTTATGTTCATCTAAAATGACAATTAATGTGCTTTGAGCATTACACTATTGTAAGTTCATGAAGGTCATAGGCTTGTAGGAATTCAATGATTATTGATGCATTTTTAGAAATGCAATAATTGAAATGATTTAGATTATGTTGTTTTAAAACCAACATTAAACATTGAATGTAATGTACATTCTTTTTTGTTGGCATCTATTTGATTGTAATTTTGTATCTTGGTTGTGGAAGTTATCATCCTTGAGTTAATTGTAAAACCCTAGAACCCTAAATGTAGAAACTAAAGGATCGCATTACAGGTTAGGGAAACCCTTATTAAGAAACTATAATACCACAATGAAACCCTACCCTAATTATTAACCAACATTTGACATTTGCCAATCCTTAAATTATTGCCATGTGTCAATAAGTGATATGTAATCAATATTCCACATGTAAATTTCCCAGCATTTTACAAAACCTAAATTTAATTTAGAAATTGAAATCTCAACCAATGGTTGATTATTGATTTCAAATGACAGTTGTCCATCCCCTAAATTGATCCCATGATGCCATGTGTCGGTGAAACATCCTTGGAGACTCCATGTGTCAACATTTTTGGAATACTTAAACCCTAATTCACAATTTAATATTTCCATAATTTTCATGTCAAAAAAAGGAAAATATTATATGTGGCACCCCATTATTAGTTGTGGTTAAATCCTTAAAAATATTATGTGAGTTCAATTCTACACAAATTGGAAAATAACACATGGCAAATGTTGGTTCCCTATTGTTGTGCCACGTGTCTATCAGTGATATGGAATAAATTACAATAATAATAATAATTTGTCTAAAGACACAAAGAAAATACATGTGGCATATTGTGGATGGTTCTGCAATTACCATGTGTTCACACCTCATGGTGCTAAAAAAATATATATCTAAAGTAAGTATTGCATCTGATCTAATGACTAAAAATGCTCCATCTTATAGAAAGTTGATGTCCTCCATGACTATAATCACAAAAGGCACAATCATATCCTAATTTGCGACTAAGTCACCATAACGATTATGTGTCCTAACCAATGTGTCCTATTCAACTAGGTAATCATGTAGTCATGGGTGTCCTATACAACCATAAACCTATTCAACTAGGTAGTCATGTAGTCATGGGTGTCTTATATGACCATAAACCTATTCAACTAGGTAGTCATGTAATCATGGGTGTCTTATACGACCATAAACCTATTCAACTAGGTAGTCATGTAATCATGGGTGTCTTATACGACCATAAACCTAATCATCAATGTAGACATGGATTGGGATTTTTGGCATAGTGTATTTTAAGAATAAAGAAATGGTCTAAGGGGGCACATGTGGCTCCTAATAGTGTGGTTAGATCCCATGATTTGGACCACAACTAATTTTACCACTTTCATGAACTCAAAGATGCACAATTTTGTTTATAAGAACCAAAAGCAGTCACAACCACTGCTTAATTCTGTGTTTTTCACACCAAATTTTTTTATAAAGCATTTAAACTTGAAAATAAGTTAAATTTTTTTCACATTATTAAATTTAATATCTTATTCTATAAATGTCCAAAATATGAAATTATTTCATTAACATTTGGACCTTCAAAAGTAGTGTAAAAGGTATTGTAAAACTTTGAAAATGACATATTTATGGAAAATTTTTAACATAAACCTTAACAAAATAATATAATTTTTTTTAAAAGGATTTTATTTTTCTTTTTTGAAGACTTTTTTGAAAATATTCCATGAATATTCCCAAAGAAGTAATCACCTAAGGGGGCGCCAATGGCTCCTATTAGCTCATTTGCACCCAATAGTGCATTGGAGGTAAGTTTCTTCCACAATTTAAATATTAGATTGAGATCCATGGGCTAATCCATAGCCCACTTAACATTAACATCAAGGTGATCTTAAAGAAGGAGGCTTGTAAGTCTATAATATTTACATCAAGAACTGTTAGAATCCATGTCTAAGAGGATCCAAGCTTTTTAAGCTAACAATAATTTTCTTACAAAACATTCATGTGAATAGGGAAAAACTCACATGCGTTATTGAACCAACATTACAAATAAACCACACTTAAAGCATCCATCACATCCTACACAAGAATCATTTCCCAAGCTCATCACTAACCTTTGTTGCTACCTAGGAACACTACTTTTACACATTGTTCACAATATGTTGGAAGAGAACAAAAGTCATAGGCACATATATAATGTTGTTTCAGGGCAACAATATTGCATCATGACAAAAATGTTAGCAATCCAAAAATTAAAATTTTCCAACCATGTATTTAGGTGAAGTGCCCATTCATGCACCACCACATCAAAAGTTTCATTCAACAAATTTTGATAACCATGGAACACATCATTCAAATAGGCATTATGGGGGTCATTAGACTAACAATATAGATATGTTTGGCATAATGTCATAGCAACAACAAAATCACATACAAAACATTCTCAAGATCGAAATTTTTTGATTAATTCATTCAACCCTTCAAGCATGGGCATGATGTAAGAAAAGCCTAACATTACCTCCAAATTAAGGGTAGCTTGCGTGACAATGTTGGCATTTCGATGCATCTTCATGACCAAGGCATTGTATTTTGACAAAACCTTTTTGGCTAGAAGTAGCATTGAAGTTTAGTGTGTCTTGATGTTTTTGAGAATTCGTTGCCCCCTTATTTCCATGATGTCAACTAGTTCAATGAACTTTTAAATCCTTATTGAACTATGAAAACAATAAGGGTACAAGCTTTATAGAACATCTTCAATTTACCCCACAATGCCTATTTTAAAAAGTCTTTGCATCACCAAATTTGTGCAATGATTCATGGAATGCACACCAATCATGCAAGATGTAGTTTTGTCTTTAAATTGGACTATCGTGCACTTGTTTTAACACCTTAAAAGACACTCACCCCGTCAACTCCAAATGTGATCAACTTGGATGCAATATTTTCTTGTGTTGGATCACCATATAAAACCATAACATCCGATAGAAAGCATTTCAAGTTATTTGAAGTGGCCCCATCAACCACTTGTTGCATCAATAATAACAAAAGAATTTTTTGCCAACCTTCAACCACATATGCATGAATGGAAACCCATAATTGTTGGTCACAAGTTGTGACTTCATCACAAGAAAGGGAAATGAACTGAACATTTTACACCAAATTTTGTGTTTTGTTCACAACAACCTCATGCATATAAATTGCCATTTTCGAACTAACGCTACTAGACCAATGCATTCTTAGATTATTTTTGATGTCAAATAACTACAACAACTTGCTGATATTTTCATTATTGGTCATGGGTCTACCTTTAAACAAAAAATGAAAATAAACAGAAATTAAATTAGCTTTTTCCTTTCACCAATAGCAACAATGTGGGAAACCTAATTAACAATAAAATATTTCTTCACTATTGCGTATAACCATTCATTTTTAGTATGAACCGAATCTTTGTTCATGTAGTATTCACCACCTTTATAGACCCCCTCGAATAGGGGTTAAAGCTTTCCTCCTACCACTGTGTTTCCAAAGACTATCCAATTTAGGGGCTAGTAATTTTTCTTTCCCTTCAATTTTACACTAACTTTACATCTAACTTGATGCATTTTCCCATTTACATCCACCATAGACTTTGCCCAAAGGAGTTGTGCACTCCAAACATACTAAAACACCCTGATTCTATCAGATTCCTTCCTTATTTTTGTTTTCTTCAATAGAAATCCAAAGATTTGGCTCAAAAGGAAGCTTAGAAGAAGTCCCAAAACAATGTTTAAGGTTTGGTTACTAGATCTTACAACAATATCAATAGACTCATCTTGCAAAACAACAAAACATAAAGTTTTGTGGAGGTTGTAAATTAGGTGCCATATTGCTCTAATGGAGGAGAAGAAAAAATAAAACCCAAAAAGAACATTAAACCTTAATCCTCTCCCTTCACTCTGAATATTTAAACCTTAACATTGGGTTTCTTCCAATTAAAATGGAAATCAAAATCTCAAAAAGGTGGACGAATAGTGATGCAAAAGCAACACACAAAGCTACAACCAATTTTAAACCCTAAACCTCGCTCGAGCCTTGAATATTGGCAATGATGATTTATCGTTTGATGATTCCCAATTCTTGAAAGCTCATAAAAAAATGTAGAAGGTTAGGAAATAAAACTTTGGTACCTCATATGATTTGTAAAGGGCCAACATTTGTTGTTCATAATGGATTGGAACTTGGAACTTGGAAGTTGAGACCCCATCCCTTCCATGATCAACCCTAACATCCAAATTCTAGCGCCCAAGTCATGCATCATCACTGTTTGAACGTCATGAAGCTCAAGCTTGAACAATTTGATCTATTATTCTATAATAACATAATTGCAATTCATAATGCACAAGGTTATTTTAGATTTTGGAAGGATGGAAAAACTACAAATCTAGATTCACAACAAGAATGGCAATTCAATGATTAACATAGAATTGTTGGACACAAAAAATGTGATTTTTAGTGCTCAACTTGCAAGTTACAACAGTTAGAAAATCATATATGGATTTTGGGGGGCCCTCACATAACACAAAACAATCGCCATTCATCACCAAATAAGTTTTGACACTCATTGTAAGTTGTGATTCTCTAATTCAACAACTTGCCAAAGAACTTTGACTATCACCTATTGTAGTTAGGTGACACTTTAGCAACCGCCCAATGCTTGCTTTGAAGGTTGAAACTTGAACTCAAGTGTGAAATAACAACCAAAAGCCCTAAATGTTAAATTCATACACATTGAATGACTTTGTTGAACATGAACTTGGTGAAATCAAGTCTCAAACCTTTGTTTACTATGTACAGTAGGTGGTGGGCACCTTGTCCAAATATCCTAGTTACAAATGTACATGAAATTTAATGTAACAAAAATGAGTTGGCCAATGAAATTGTTGGATTTCATGGTCTAATTTTTTTCCTTAGCTTTCTTGAATGATCTAGCCATTAAATGTGTACTAGGGTTTGGGAGGTTTGTGAAACTTTAAAAGACCCATGGCAATGGTAAATATGGACAATTATTCGGAATTTCCAACATTAAATTTTATCATGTTGATATATCATAGTGTTTTAATTAGTTAATTAATTAAGTAGGCTATGCAATTAGTCTATTTATAAATTATGCTAAATAATAGGTAGTAATTAAGTAGGATATATAGTAGGAAGTATGTTCATGAATTAAGTAATAAATAGTAGGGGTAATTATTATGTGATAACATTTTTGTATAAATTAATTATTTAATTATTAGGTAGACTATGTAATTAATCTAGTTATTAGGTTAGGTAGGCACGTTAATTTATGATCCATTTATAAACCTTATATCTGACTAAGTTATATATCATATATCTAAATTAATTTTTGTTGGTACAATTATGATATGCAAAAGGAAAATATGTATAATGTAATTTTTAGAATCAAATGAAAGTTTAAGATACAAAATATGTAATTTCATTTGTTATTATATTATTGACAAAGTTTTTTCCCATTCATAAATCATGTGCTTGAATTAATTTTTTCCAAGGAATGGTCATTGAAATGGTATTCAATAACAAAATTCAAGTATTTTTCTTTTCAATTCAATTTATATTTTTGAAAGAAAAAATACATAGTTGTGTACATTATTGAAAAACATTTAAGATTAAACTTTAAATCTTGTCATCGGATAAATTATCAATAAGATATCAAATATCAAAAATGATGTTTTGTGTAATGTTTTGAATCAAGTAAGCTTAATAGAATGCGCATTGCCATATTGTCACAAAAAGTGAGGTGGTTTGGTGGTAAAGGAATTGATTTCCATCCTTGGGGTCAAAGGATCAATTTTCACAAATGACATGGGTTGTGAGTGTTCGTAAGTTCACTAAATATTCCTTACGTATATAGACTACTAAGTAGACTAGGTGGCATATCTAATAACCTAAATGTTTACTCTAACCTAGGTAATGACACATGTCAACAACTTATGAGTTAAAATTAATGAAATTATTAATAATATAATATATATAATACAGAAATAATAGTTTTATTTTTAATATTTATATAATATATTTATATAATTAATGCGACTACATTATTTACTTGTAAAAGTAGTCACAAAATGACAATGCCACGTAAGCTAATTTGGATGGATGAAATGTTCATGTAAGTCACATTTTCATGTGACTACCATTACAACTTCGTGCCATGTATTGTTCCACATATTGTCTTTTGTGATTAAGTTTTATGCAATTTGTCGAAAGGGACTAGAGCAAATTGTAGTCATGTGTGGCATTTACAACTAAAAATTAGTGGAAAAAACCAATTGTTAATATGCAAATTCCTTATGGTGTTTGTTTTTCAAAATGTGACAAAGGTTTTGGCCAAAAAATCCTTTGTAGAAGTTGCAATTAATTTGTGATGAAATTTTGTCACAAAAAAAACCCTAGTTATATATTAGAACATGGTATTTAATTGTTTGAATATCACAATTATATATCAAAATTGGGTATTTGATTTTTTTGAAAAAGACAATTATCAACTTTAATAATCGACTTGATATCTGGTGGGGTTTGGGTGCATGTACATAGATAAGAACCAACATGATTACTTTACAAAAGGACTATGATTTTTTTATAGTTTTTTTTCATTTTTTCATATGAAAGAATTTTTGAATGAAATCTTTTGCAACTATTATTAAAAATACATATAGTTGCCCCAATGGATCACATGTTTTGTGTTAATCATTCTTGAATAAATATGAATTCTTCAAAATGTTTAAATTTTGCCAAATTTTACATTTCATTTAAAAAATTTATCATGATTTTGAATCATATCAAAATATGTTAACTACTTTAAGTTTTTTTTTAAAATATCATAAACTACAACTTTGTTTTATATGTCATGCAATTTACATACCATTTACATGTGGTAAAGGATACTTGAAATTTGAGAATTTTGAAAAATATTTTAATTTTTTTAAAATTTTAAATTGCATGTCTTTTTAATTATGGGTGTTTTTTGAACTTGGATAATAGGTTGTTATCATTTCATTTTTTTTACCATCAACATTATGTTATTGCAATAGTCCTTTACTTAGTCTTTTGTAAAATTAACCACATATAACGCAACATCTATTCAAATTCAAAAGTCATTTTCTAAAACCAAAACCCAAAATTAATTTAATGAATTTTTAATTTGAATTCCTCAACTTTCATTTTAATCATTTAACACAACTTGGAATGATTAACATAACTTTTAAATGTCAAAAATAAAACATATGTAAAAACTTTCACAATTTTCACCACTATTCGACATGGATTTTGACCCCTATCTATGTACTCACATCCATTTGGTATGTTGATTTAATAAACCACCCAACATTAGTTCATAATTATGATTTTCAAGAAATTAAATACCTAATTTTGATTAGATATCAGGACAATTCTCATTTTTTTTTTAAAAGTTTGCATTTGACCACATAAAAAATTGATGGTTTTTTTTTTAAATGGCAAAGAAGGGTTTGTTTCCAATGTTGGTTTAATATCAACTTATTTTAATACCAACTAGTATTGATATTAAGCTAATACCAAATTTAAGTCAGACTAAACTAGTTTGGTATTTGGTACTAATGTTTATATTAATATTAATACCAATTTCTAACCCTATATACTAGACAAACACTAGTTTTTTATGGACTGGGGCTTGTGCATTTTCTAGTGTGGCACCTACCATTCACAATTGTGAGTTTCTAAAATTTTCAATAAAAGGAATTGAGCAATCCACTTTTAGTACTCTAAAAATTTCACATTTCAAAACAACATAAGGTACAATAATACTTTGAAGCAAATAATGGTATTTTAATGGCTTGGACAATCATTTGTTAAGAGGGATACTTGAAATTAGGAAGTGATTTAATGTATGGTGGGTATTTGAAGGGAATTAGAGTTGATTATATATATATAATTATGGAGGTGAAAAATAAAAATCCCCATCTCTACCTCATGCCTAGCAAAAAAAAATTTGGTACCTTCCCTTGCCTTCAAATCCTTTTCTAAATAAAAATGATGAATGTATAACCACAATATCACATCACAAAAATGAGGAACAAATATTTGACAAAAATTCGAATTGATACCTTTGATATGTAAATGGAGAAGAACAACAACAAAGGTAGGTTTTCACTTTCATTTTTAGGGTTAAAGTTCACTTTGCACATCAAGCTTGAAACAATTGACTTTCAACTAGTGAAAGTTATTTTTAGAAAGGAACTCATTTTTGTCATTTTTGTTGTTTTCATGAATGCAACATGTGACATTTTCTCCATTGTCTTCATGAATGCAATGTAATGGAACTTTGCCTTGGGTGTCTTGTTCATCATGAAGGCAAAGAAATGCCAATCAACAAAGTTTGTAGCCTATCACACTACTTATGAATTCTACAAGACCACAAAAAAGGTAATTTTTTAAATTTTTGTTTGTCTTTCATTGTAAACTTGTTCTTGTTTATTTTTTCATTGTAGATTCTTTCTTGTTTGTGTGTTTTTCATTGAAAACTTGATTGATTAAACTTGAGTTTATATTTTATGGTTAAACTAGAGATAGTTTAGGTTTTTACTATTGTTATTTTGTTGCCAAATTGGCAAAACCCATTTTAGGCATTTTAGCCTCCCAAATTGAAACTAATAGGATTTTTTCCATTGTTAGAATCCTCACATCACTCGATAAATGTCATTTTCAAATTTAAAATCTTGAAAAATTAATAATATTTATCAATAAATATTGGCCATTGGATCTGTGCATTAGTTATTACAAGCATTTTGATTTGGCATGTGCATGTGAATTTGACAAGTGACAAAAAAAACTTGAGGCTAAACTTGGAGCATGTGGAGTTCCTAGAAGTTTTTCGATGCCATTCATATGTTTCATTATCCAACAAAGACAAAACATGTTTTTGACTTTTCAATAAAATTTTATTGTGTTTTTGCAAAAGTGTTTTTGGGTGCAAACAAGATAACATGAACCCACCGACCCCCTTGGGTGACTACTTATTGGATCTTTATTTTGAAATATTTTTAGAATATTTTGAACAATTTTTTTTAATTAAAAAAAATCTTGAATTTTTTTTGCACATTATTATGTTATTATTTACATGGAAAATTTGCTAAAAATATGTCATTTTCAAAAAAATTCAAATCCGTTTGTAAACCTTTTTATTGTTTAAAAACACTAGTTACAATGCTTACAAAGTGTTTTTGAGTATTTTTCATTCATTAAATTGATTTCAAAAAAATTTAAAATATGTACCAATACATTGAAAATAACATCATGTAAAAAAAATGTCATTTATAATTTTTTTTTTCCTAAAATATTGGACACAAAACTGAGTTGTGGTTACACTTATTATGGTATGCATTAGTGTAACTACACATTTTTGGTTCTAAGGGTTAAAGGTTAGCTATAGAATGTTAAAAGACATTCATAAAGGTTGTGTTGTGTAAATTTGCAAGTGTTTTCAAGTTTGTGAAAATTTTAAATTTGATAATGATCTACATCTTTCTATAAATAAGTGCATTTGACATTTCTATTTATGGAAACTAGAAACACTATGGTGATTTGCAACTTCATGCAACACTTTGTCCAAGCTACGATTCACCCATGATAGACATTGTAATAGTCAACCAAATTTTCAATACACATAATGGTTGAAGGTTGTTGATGTTGTGCTTGCTAATTACTACCTAGTACGGGTGAAAATTTGCAAGGTGATTGGAAAGTGATGAAATGCACAATTGTCAAGGTCTCTAAGTGGTGGGGGCGGGGGGTGTGCATCCCAAAGTTCTTCTCT
>Ga0209208_10010635_pt1 | contig 11913 bp, 8 predicted proteins | sample S1TSphfallax_3_FD_187694 | JGI IMG/M metagenome (GOLD analysis project Ga0209208, IMG submission 187694) | Host-associated microbial communities from peat moss isolated from Minnesota, USA - S1T2_Fd - Sphagnum fallax MG (SPAdes) (version 2) | ecosystem: Host-associated > Plants > Peat moss >...
GAGACCAAATTTTTTGTTATGGTTGGAACATGAAGTACATCTTTCAAGTACTTCATTTGCCCATCTTGCATGGACAATGGCACCTTGCCGATTTGTGTGATGGGATGTGTAGTGTCATCACCAGTTTCCACAAAACTTGGTGTCTTCAAATCCTTTGTGTCTCTAAACCATTCTCCATGACTAGTCATGTGATTTGAAGCTCCAGAATCCACATACTAGACATTGTTATCTGATACTCCTTCTATCATTGAATTTGCCATGTGTTGCATCACAAATAGTTGTTCATCACCTTGATTTCTAGTTGATGCATAATTCCCTTGTTGTAGCTTTCCATTTCATGCATCATGCTCCTTTTGATAATAGTTTTTTACCATGTGCCCAAGTTTCCCGCAGTAATAGCAATTTGAGTCGATATTTGGTTGTTGACCTCGATGACTTCCACCACAACTTCCACCACAACCTCCACGACTTCCTTTCCCTCTAAACTTTCCTCGTCCACCTCCATGAGACTGAGCTTCATGTTGATGATGTCCACCATGCGAGCTTCCGTGTCGGCCTCGAAATGAAGTTTTAACACCTCTACCTCTACCTCTATTAAAATTTGAATAGAAAGCACTTTCTTGTGATCCTCCATTGGATGAGGTACCAACAACTCTCATCTCTTCACTTATAAGCAAGGTTATTAAATTTTGGAAATTGGGAAATGTTTCCCGAACTACAATTAAAATACGAAACTGGCTATAATCTTTTCCAAGACCATTCAAGGTCACGGCCACTAGATCTTCATCATCTACAGGGGCTCCTATAGATGCAAGAGCATCTGCAAGATTTTTCACCTTTGTAGAATAGTCATTAATGTTCATCTTATTTTTTTATAAATTATGCAACTCTTGCTTTAATTGCATTTTGCGAGCTTGTGTATTAGTGTTATACATCTTCACCAATGTATCCCAAGCTTGTTTGGATGATTTTGCATTTTGAATATGCACAATCATGGAATCGGACACACTCACATAAAGCTAATATAAGACTTTATTTGTTTTTTCATGCTAAGTTTTATTGGCTTGAATTTATTGTTGTGTGGGGTTTTCTGGGAGAGGAGGTTCTGTTTCATCATTAGTTATGAACTCCCAATAACCTTTCCCCATCAAGAAATTCATAATCCTAAATTTCCACACTTGGAAATTGTTATTGTCTAATTTCTCAATTGTAATTTGAGAAAGACCATTCGCCATTTTTTAAGGCAACATTCAATATCTTATTAGGGTTTCTAGGATTGGATTAGGGTTTTCCTTCCTTAGGTTTCTAGGATTAGGGTTAGGATTAAAGTTGAACAAGATGGACCTTGTATATGTATGTATGTCTCGAGTATTATATTAAATTATGTAGTATAAATAGGTTTTACGTATATGTACTTGTATAATATTTTATATGGTATTAAGTACATGATTACATACCAAAATTTCGTATGAAGGTCTTGATAATGTATTTGCGCTTCCCAATCTTCAAACTCCTTTCAAGTTCTCCCAAGTTATATTTGCTCGACTTCAAAAATTTGTTTTGATGTCTTCTCAATGTAAACTTTTGTCATAACAACTTTGCAAAGCTACACCGCTTACATATGAGCTTGAATCCTTTTGAAATTTTGCTGAAACATGTAAAGTTATGTCTACTAATGTCTCTCAATATTTCAGCTCATTTGACTTCATAAAATGAGAGATCTTGCTACTTCCTTGAAGTCACCTCAAACTGGGACCTGAACACAAAATGACTTACAACTCGCCCTTAACAACTCCAAACTTGTTAAGGTTTTGAGAGACACATAACATATATGTCTTCTATCTTTGTTCAAAATTTCAGCTCTATTGGTGACGACCACAAAGAGTTATCACTCTCAAAAGAAACTGACTTCAAAATTGAGGCTGAAACTTTAGATACTTGATACTCTCTCAATACGTATCCAAATGACTTGAAATTTTTCTCACATATATAATCCTTTATTATCTATAAGATCCCAAAGTTGTAGATCCAAAAAAGTTCAAACAAAGGAGATATGACCAAAAAACCAGATCTGACACAGAATCTTCAGAAACTCATAACTCTCACAAAACACATCCTTTTCTTTTGAAATTTTGAGAATAGAAGCGTCTTATAGTCTTCTATAATCTCTCCAAGATCACTCCAAGATCTTTTCACAGTAGATCTAGATCTAGATTTAAAGATATGACTTCCATAACCTTTGATATGTGGATCTCTTCTCACCTCTTTCTTTTCTTTTCTTTCTCTTCATTTCTTTCCTTTCCTTGTTTCTCTTTTGCATTTGACAAACTCCTATGATATTACTAAAGACTCTCAAGCCCTAGTTCTAAAACCTTTCTAGCTCTAAATCTCTTTCAACCTTCTCATCAAACAACCTAAGCTCTGATACCATATTAACAAATAAGATATCTACTCAAGTGCAAACATAGAACTTTATTGAAAGGAAACTATAACACAATGCTCACAACACAAAACATAACATCAAGAACTCCTCAAGGTTTTTATCACATGAAATACACAAACTTGTGTAATGAAGAAAAGAGAAACAAACTATCAACACCAAGGTATTTAACTACAAGACCAAACCATAAATAACCAAATTAATATAAGTAAAGAAAGTAACTCAACCTTGTAAAAGTAACCTAGTTACTTTCCTATTCCAGTAACTAATGAAACCTAACTAGTTAAGCTTGAATTCTCAACAAAATTTGCAGAGGTTCATTGAAAATGTGTTCTTTGTGTGGGACAACCATCAGTTATAAGCTTGGATGCTGTATATATCAAGAGTTCATTCAAAAGACCTCTCTTGGCACATTGTAATTGATTCCGTCATGTTGGATATGATAAAGGGCTTCGTCCAACTCCTTACTGCAACGACAAACACGAACAAGTAAAATTCATATTGAACACTATAGATTTCAAAGTTCCAATATTTATTACTTTCAATCTACATTCTTTCAATTCCTTGTTTTGTGCACTTGCATTGAAATTAAAGTTTTCTTTCAATTTTGCTTCAACTCCCCATGTTTATCAAATTTGATCATGTCAAGCCAAGTTTGGTGCATGACTCCTTCCACATCCAAAACATCAAGATGATTCCATTGGTCCAATTCAAGGATGTCATCTTTTTCGATGTCTACAAGAGATGTGAAAACATGTCCCAAAAGATGTGGTATTATTTGACACAAGAGAGTTTTTTTGACTATATGTACAAGGTTTGATTCTTGCCTGATTTTTCCATTTGAATTTATCAATTATTTAGTTTAAAACATGTGAGTTACAAAAACATTTTCTTCTTGGTGCAACATGAGGGTGTTTGCACACTATAGTATCCTTGTATGGACATTATAAAGGCAATTTCTCTTGTATTATTTAGATACAAAAAAACAAATTAAAATAATTCATTAAAATAATAAAAAAAGGACCCACTTATTTAAAGTTATCATAATCAACCTTCCAAAAATGAACAAATCAAATCAAAATCATGGACAACCAATAAGTGATGAACTTTTGAATTTTGCCCACACTTTTTGTCACACCTGCAAAATTCATGGATATGGACTTTTATCTTATAATGTGTTAATCTCATGTGGTTGAAACTTTGGGATATTAAAGAATTGTGTTTAAAAAACTAAAATCCATTGAATGAATGGAATTTTATTTTGATTGATTTTGTTATGGACTTTTAAAATCCCAAAAATTGCAATTATTTTAAAAGCCTTTTAAAACATTTCAAAATAATTATTTTTAAAAAGTCTTTTGTGATCATTTTAATATGTCTTATAACATCATGATTTGAAATTGGAAATGGAAAAAAATGTTACTTTCAATATCATATAAATATTCATATTTTAAGTCAATTTTCAACTACACTAGAAAAGGACTTTGAAAAGGGATTCCAATCCGCCAAAATTGTGACACCTCAGTGTCTTTTCACCTATGAACTTTTGACTGTGGTGGACATTGTTGTAAAGCTTTATTATGAAAAAGTTCCATGTGAGAAATTCAAATCAACATCTAGACTCTAGACACTAATGGACAAGGCAATGGACCAAGTTTGAAAGGATCATACAAGTCCACCTTCGCAAAACATTTGTTAGAATTCGACCCAACTTTTGGTTCGAAGTTCCTAAAATAGATTCAATACCACTACCATATGATTTATTTTTTTAAATTTACCGAAAACCTACATATGTTAACTTCCACACATGTCACAAATGAACAAAAGGTATTGTGGTTGAAACTATGGAACCAATCTAGTGTGTTGAGGGAAGCAAGAAAATTTCCAAAACATGGATTTTCAAATGGAACTTTTGATAAGTGATTTTACAAGGCAACTTTTTGGTCTTAGGTAAATGATTAGCAACTCAAGCCTTTGAACTTATTGTCTTTGAAACGAATGTAAACTAACATTCAACATATTGCAATTGGAGTTGGAAGTGTAAAAATTATTTATTGCCATCGTCATTAATTTTTTATTTAGCTTTTAAAATCAGAAGATTTCCCTTCATTATTAGGCTACATTCAAAAATGGAAACTTTTTATCTGGGGTTTTTTTTTTTTCATGGAGTTCATGTCTAAGGATGGGACTCAGAGGAATAAGTTGTGAGAATAACAAATCGATGGTGTCATGACCTAACCTTGGGCTTGCGACCAAGGCAAGGGTTTGTGACCAAGGTAAGGGCTTGAAAAGGTGTGGGAAAATAATGTAACCCAAGAGTCACATTCATTATCTTGGAATTATAGGAGAATGTGAGGGAATGAACCCACACACTCACAATTGGGCTCCCACTTTGGGAATTAGAGTCTTAATGGACTCCCAATTTTTCAAAGAGCAATTTCAAGGGTTAAATATCATTAGATTAAAAAGTTTCTTATACCATTGAAAAGATTTTGAAACAAAAATGTCAAAAATCAGCTCGCATGACTCATTTGAATAATTAAAACACAAGTTATTGCCAAAAGAAAGGTTAGGAATCAAAGTGCCAATTTGATTCTTGACCACTAAAAATCAAGAATCATTTTGATTTACTTGTGTGTAAGTGGCGTGTCACATATCATTGGAAAGCTCTTGACAAAGGCTAAAACTTCTTTTAAAACTTCACCTCAATTGGAGGTTTGCAAGAAAAAGTAATGGGCCTTCCAAGTTGCAAAAGTCCCAATTTCGAGAATTTTTGGATTCCCAACTTGGGAGTTGTGAGATAAAATGACATTTGGGTGTAGCCTTGTAGTTAATCATAGATAATATTATAAGGGGGAAGCCACCAAGTCCGGGTCATGGTGAGTCTTGTGAGTCCGTGTATGTTCATGGTTCATTTGTGCACCAAAAGTCCTCCAACTATGCACTAACCAACTTGTTGTTTAATTTGTGTAAGTCCGTGTGAATAGTTGATCCGCTTGTCACTCATTCTAATCCTCATCCAAAGCTATAACACGCCCCTCTTCCCCACCTAAAATGTTGTGAATTAAAGTACATCCCTTTAACTCCTTCCATTGTTTTCATTTTCGAATTCACATTTGAGTCTTTTAAAGAGTTTGGGGGTGCAATAGGTGGGACAAAAGCCTTAAAGCAAGTGGTTAATAAATGATTTTCTAATTTAAGCATTTGACATTCATATCTCCCAATGTCATGTGCAAATTTATCTTCCAATGTCATGTGCATATTGATATTCTAATGTCATCTTCATTTTTATCATCATTCACATTCTTATTGTTTTCTAAACATTTTAGGTACTTCCATTTTGTGTTTTCTCAAGGGGGGGCCATCTCTAAGATTTCAAAACTCCTTGAGATGTGGAAAGATCCAAAAACATATAACATGATGCATAGAAAGGACATGTTGAGAGATTGGACATTTGCACATCTTTCAAATTGTGTTTAGTATCTTGATTACCCAAAGGAAAATATTCTTACATTAGAGATGGATATTTGGGAGAAATATGAACCAAGATTTTTTAAGGGACTTGGAGCCTTAGAGAAGGAGACACCAAATAAGAAGAGATTGGAAAGGGGCAAAAGGAGGGGAACGAGACAAGTTCAAGAATTTGGATTTGAAATGTAGGACAAGGAAGACGTTCCCACTCAGTCCTAGAGAAAAATAGAGCTTGGCTTGGCCATGGCATCTATTCAAGAACTTCTAATGACTTTCACTCATATAATCCTAACCAAGTTAAATGACGCGACTACATATGCCCAAGAGTTTTGTTTTCCATAGTAAGAAGGTGGAAGAAGACGAAGGAAGATAATACACTTGGTGTCAGAACATCAAATATTGTGAAGAAAATTCCAATACTCATTCCTTTGTTGATTCCTAGTTATGGAGACTACCGTTCAATTATGAGATTGATGAATTTTTCTTGGGCTTCAATTTTTGCATCATGAATCAAGACTTAGGTATGGCCACTTGAACATTCAAGCATTATAAATTTCATGAAGGAAGTATTTCCTAACCCACATAGATGCTCAAATTTTGTTTTCAAACAAAATTCTTTTTATTCAAGAATAGACATCACCAACTTTCAGTGTTGAAAAATGGAATCCAATCTTGCATTGGTTTTTAACTTTTGATGCCAAAAGTTTAAAGCCAATTGTAAAGAGATCTTGGGATTTGATTTTCAATGCTGGAAGTTGAAGACTAAAAGCATTTGGCTCTTGGTTTCCAACTTTTAATGCTCTTGGTCTGCAACTTTTGGTGTCAAAAGTTGAGGACCAAGAACACTTAGTTCTTGGTTTCCAACTTTTGATGCCAAAAGTTGAAAATCGAAAGCTTGATTCTTTGGGTTTTCAACTTTTGGTGTCGAAAGTTGAAAACAAAGAGCATAGAGCTCCTAGGATTCAACTTTTGATGCCAAAAGTTGAAGACGAAAAGCATAGAGCTCATGGGATTCAACTTTCGATGTCGAAAGTTGAATCCCAAAAGCCTAGTGCCTTGGGTTTTCAACTTTCAGTGTCAAAAGTTAAAGCTTGAAAAACCATGGTTTTTGGTCTACAACTTTCAACCTTGAACTTTGATGTTTCATTCATTGAATCCCTACTTTCATATGTTCATATGCATTCTTTTCCTTTTTTTGGCGACAATTGGATTGATTTCAAAAAAAATCTTCATTCATTTGGTCTAATCCTTCTTGTAAATATTTTTTATTTTGTAGGTGTTTTCTCAAAACAAGGTTTTAGGTGACGTACCAACTAATCTCCCTATTCCCCACATTTTTGAATTTTTTTCCTTCATTTTTCAATGGAACAAGCATGTGGATAATTTCATCAAGTTCATTGTGGTTTTTACTAATAGATTTTTGTTTGATAGAAAGGTTGTCATTATCATGCATGCAAATGACCTATGGGTGTTGAAGGAGATTCATTCCGTCCTTGAAAATTATTAATTAAAGGTTTACATGAAGTGGATTATTGTGAACTCTAGTCCACAATTGAGTACAAGGATCCATTTTCTTAAGTATTGTCAAATTCATTTTAACTATGTTTATAGATTCAAAATTCTTTCAAATTTTAATTTGGCATGAATTTCTACCTATTTCTTGTAAACTCTTATAAGTTTTGTCACCCTTCTTGTGAAAGATCCAACTCCTAGGGCTGTGTTTTCCTCAATGTTTTAGTTTTTTGGCCTTTTTGCCGAATTGGTTGAGTGTTGCAACCCTAACATTGGGTTTGTGACAAAATGTGAAGCGTAAGGGCCCATGAGGTCAAGAGTGTGTTTAGGTGTGAAACAAACTTTCACAAATGAGGAAGAATGCAAGGGATGAAGCCCAATGATTCCCAAGTGCACTCCCACTTTGGGAGATGCACTCATGCGAAAGTTACAAATGTTCAGAGCCTTGGTTGAAAAAACAAACAAACACCAATTGGGCCCCCTTAATACCATTAAAAATTTCTTGAAGCGAAAATGCTTAAAGTTCCCTTGCATTGTTCATTTAGACATGATTTGCATGAGTTATGATATTAAAAAAAAAGGTGGGAGTTAAATTGGGAATTTGACTCCTGACCACATATCCCTTGAAAAAAGGGGTCAAATGAGGTCCAATTGGAGTGTGTTACACACCATTGGAAAGATATTTTCAAAGGTTATAAGATATTCCTTCACAATTCCAAAAAAGACTTGATTTGAATTAGACATAATCATCTAAAGTTTTGGGACTTTCATTCGGAATCCCAAGGAAAAGTGACATTTAGATGTAGTCCCCACGGAGAGGCACAAATTATACTATAGGGAGGGGAGTGGTGCCTCCTCCCAAAGGTTGCAAGCCATGTAAAGCTTGTACTTGAGGTTAACCCTACTAAATCCACCACACCATTTCCATTTGATTTGCACTAACCGCCTTCTTTTCTTGGTTATGCAAGTTGATCTCATCTTGAACTCTCACTTGTGACTTCATCCTAGCCCCATCTCATAGCTCCAACATGACCTCCTACCCTTGAAGTGTTGCAAGTTAAGGAGCGTGCCCCAACTTTCTTTTTCTTTTGATGTTTCACCCTAGGACCCACCTTTGGGTCTTTTAAAGAGTTTGGGGGCGTGTTAGAAAATGTTGATGAACATCGAAAAGGAAAACCCAACTTCAAGGTTGAGGACCAAGTTTGGCTTCAATGACAACATATCAAGACAATAATGTTATCATAAAAGTTAAATCATTAAAGGTTAGGTCCACTCCTCATTTGCAAACAGTCAATGTTGTGGTTTTCCAACTTAAATTTATAGGTTCTATGAAAATTTGTCTTATGTTTCATGTTTCCTTATTGGAACCTTACCACGCATCTACCAATCCAAGAAGAATTCATGATCCCCTTCCACCCATTGAAGTCGATGGTGAACAAGATTATGAAGTGGATGACATTTTGGATTCAAGGATTTATAATTGTCAAATTTAATATCTTGTTGATTGGCATGAGTATGATTTGAGTGGATGCATTTGGAAATCAATAAAAAACTTATCAAATGCCATGAAGAAGGTTCACAAGTTTCATCAAAGATATCCAAACAAGCCCAAGTTCATTCCTTGTATAACTTATCATTAAAAGGGGAAATGATGCCATAGATGCCAACGCCACAAAGTTCATTCATATGAGTGTTCATCCATGACTTGTAATGAAATTGCACCTAACTCTTAATTTAGTTTTAGTTCATTCTCAATTAACTTCTAATTAAAAAATTCTGACTTCCAAAAAATGGAAAATTTCTTAATGAAAATGAAAAAAGTCCATCCCGAACTTGGTGGTGAAACTCCCAATCATTGGATATTTTCCTCTTGGTGGATTTATATCTTTCGCTCATTTTTAGTTAATTATTGTTTCATTTTTAGTTAATTTTCAATTCACTTTTAGTTGAATTTTAATTCACTCATAGTTTACACATGGGTGCACATGGGTCAACATGGGTCACATGTAGGTTGGAAGTTTTTTGAAAATATTTTTTGAACTAGGTGGCCAATGGGTATAAATAGAGGTAGAATTCCCCATTACCTTTAATCTATTCAACATTAATTTTGGGTACATTTCCTTGTCACAACATTCTTTTTTTGTTATTGCAATAACATTTTATTGAAATCTTATCTTGCACATGTGTTTTTGTTTCATGATTTGGGATTTAAAATTAAGTTGACCTTTGTTCATGTCCTTATGAAATATTATTGTCTTGGTTGTCTTTGTGCCCATGACACTAATGGATGTACAACAAATTCTTGCAAATTCAAACACCCCAAAAATGAATATCTTAGAATGCATTCAATTAATCAATAAACATACATTTAATTCTTACAAGCTCAAACACACCCATAAATGAAGCTCTTGGAGTGCATTAAATTGGCCAATAAACATACATTTAATTATTGCGAACTCAAACACCCCACAAATGTTCTTGGAGTGCACGTAATTAACCAATATACATACATTTAATTCTTACTACAAGCTCAAAAACACCCTCATTAATAAACTTCCTAGATTACACATAATTGGCCAATAGATATAGGTAGTTATTACAAGCTCAAACATTTGGACAAGATGAATGCAAGCTACATATATAATGTAAACAAAAAACTATCACAAATTTGACAAATTTCAACATTTGTTCAAGTTTGATGCATGATGGTGGACATTTGGAAGATGTTTTTTAATGAAAGGTTCATTCACAATTTGGGTTCCAAAAAAGGAATAAAAAGTCCAACATTTTCTTAAGGCTACTTTTTAAAAATGACATTTACATGAAACAAATTTGAATGAGAAAATTTGAATATTCCAACATAAAATAATTCATGTGGTGCTAGTGATTTTTCGCATGATTGAGCATCAATATTTTGGTTTTCAAGTAAAAATGCATAAATTATCAAAATGAACTTCTATGGACAACCAAACATGTTTTTTTGCATGATTATTTCATACACATATGACATGTGCTTAAAGCTAGAAATTTGAATTTCATGACTACAAACAACTAGGAAATTTGTATAAGAAAATCTTTACCCTTGCAACCATTTAGTTCAAAATTTCAAGCCTTTGAAAATTTGATATGATTTTTTTTCATCAAGTTTACCCAATGAACATGTACATGTTTTCTTGTACAAAAAGTTCGAAATCAATTTGTATGATTTTATACATTCCTTTTTATTATTAAAAAATGAGGAATTTTTTAAATATACATTTAATTTAAAAATCTCAAAAAGACATTTACATAATATCCAAACTATTTTAAAATAAGTTTATTAATACAATATGGCATCATCTTATCTATTACGGTATAAAATCCATTGTAATTGTTATCATTTAAATTTTAAAAATCCTAAGTTGGACTTAAATGTCTTTTAAAAGTTAAACATTGCTTTTTGGAACCCTAATTGGGACTGAATTTTGAAACGTTGCAACAAATGATGGTTTATATCCAAACCTATCATTATATATATTGTGGAATTGTTGCACATATTAATGATTGAATTGTTTGACAAAATATTATTTTGATTTGTAGAGCTTTTAAGCATCATGATAATCATAATAAATAGATTACTAATTTTAATGAAAATTTGTCCTGGAAATTTTACACATATAAAAAGGCAATCATAAGGAACAATTTTTGTCATTAAAACTTTCAAATGTTTTTGAAGTCATGGAGTTCACGTCACATGATTTTAGAATTTTATTCATTTATACATTATGTTATGATAATGTTGATGATAATGAACTTTTTACGTTATAAATTGTTATTCTTAATCATTTGACAACAATAAGTTGATTTTTTTTTAAAATCTAAAAATTAATATATATATATATATTTTAAACGTTTTAATATGTATATATTCATTGGTGTACATTACACTAGAGAGGCACAATTAGAAATCAACTGAATATTCATTGTTTTTATAAAGTATTTAAAATTTGAAACCCAAATAAATTTTATACAATTTGTAGAATAATTGAAAATTACTAAAATATTACATGTTATTGCTTTCAACATTATATATAATTCTAATTTCACTTAACAAATGAAGGTTTTGGAGTGCATTCAATTGGCCAATAGATGTAACTAATTCTTGTAAACTATAACACCTTGATAAATTAAACTCTTGTAATGCAATCAATTCACCAACAGATGTAGGTGATTTTTGCAAACTTGAACAACCATTCAAATGAAGGTTTTGGAGTGCATGTAATCGGCCAATAGATGTAGGTAATTCTTGCAAACTTGAACAATCATTCAAATGAAGGTTTTCGAGTGCGTTCGATTGGCCAATAAATCATGTAGGCAATTTTTGCAACCTCGAACAACCCCTTAAATCAAACTTTTGAAGTGTATACAATTGTCCAATAGATGTAGGTAATTCTTGCAAGCTAGAACACCCCTTCAAATGAAGGTTTTGGAGTGCATTCAATTGGCTAATA
>Ga0209208_10010636_pt1 | contig 11913 bp, 10 predicted proteins | sample S1TSphfallax_3_FD_187694 | JGI IMG/M metagenome (GOLD analysis project Ga0209208, IMG submission 187694) | Host-associated microbial communities from peat moss isolated from Minnesota, USA - S1T2_Fd - Sphagnum fallax MG (SPAdes) (version 2) | ecosystem: Host-associated > Plants > Peat moss >...
GTTGTTTGCGACGATATGTGGATCGCAAAATAGCCGTTTGTTGTTGTAGTGAGCCTAGCCAATTATTAAACCTAACATGTAACATTATATTAAGCTAATAAATATGTTGACATGTTAATCAATTGGTAGTTTGCAGAACATGTGGCAGAATAGGCAATTGAATAAGGTATAATTTTTGAAATTTTGGATTGTTAATTTAAGTACTGGTTAGTGATTGTTTAAATGGTTAGTTATGACTATTTAATTTTTGAATTAACTAGTACAAAACTAAAAGGACAAACTTGAAAAAATAGGAGATTTTAATTTTTTTGATCCTCTGTGTTTCATTTTCACATTGGAACACAAAGAGTTTCTTTCAACAAACTTTCTTGAAACTATGAAAATTGAGTGTATGTTAATTAAGAAATTGCGAATAGTTTTAGTTTTGCTAGTTTAAATGTACATGTTTACTATTTTAGGAACTTGTTGTTGGAAAAAATCATAACTTGAAAAAAACATTGAGAATAAAAAAATTCGTTAACAATATTCTTAAGTCAAAAAGTAATAGGTGAACTTATTACCTTAACTTTTAAAGTTACCATGTTGCCTTACTAGCTTAACTATGTAACTAAAAAGAAAACCTTACCCACTAATACTTCATTTAATTTTTACACTTCATTTGAGAATGTATTTGCACTCATTTATATTCAATCCATATCTTGACCTTTTAATGGTTTGCCCACAATGGAAACATTCATCTTTCCTTCATGTCAAGAAGGAAACTTTGTTGTCAATCTTGGGAATTGGTTGTATATCAAGTTAGGGTTGTGACATCTTTTGTGCATCATTCAACATCACAATAGTAACAACACAAAAACAGAAGAAAATTTGAACTTCAATTATTTTACTTTTTTAATAATTTTTTTAAATAAGATGATCATATGGGATGAGGATGATTAAACAATGTTTACCAATTTTTTTTAAAAATTAATAATTTAGGATGTCCCAATCCATGTGAGAATTGTTGAACTTCACCTTCAACTCACATGATGCAATGAAAATTCTTGAGGGAATGACGTGTTTTTGAAGGGAAAGGCATTTTCAAAATAAATGCTTACCTAAGGTAAAATAGACAAAAAACCAAAAGGAACTTATTTCAAGAACACTTCATTTTGAAAACATTACATGACATAAAATACTAACAAAAAGATATTTTTAATTAGTTTTTTATGATATTCGATGGGTGTTTAATAACTAATGGATATCTAATTGTGTATAAGATAAACATAAAAAATTGAAATGGTTGTCAAAATGGGCATTTTGTTTTTCAAAACACCTTGCCTTTTGTTTGGATCCAGAGGTTTTTTATAAAATGTTTTTTTTTTCCTTCCAAGTTCAAGGAGTATTTACAAAAATTAATACTTGCTAGTTTTAAGGTTGGGTCAAATTTTATTAACCAATGATTTTAAGTCCAACAAGTCTAACATTTATAAAAACCTCTAGGGTTGGTTCCCAATTTATATTGGGGGACAAATTTAAAGTTGATTTTAAGATGGTTTTGAATTTCGGCGTTCCCAAAATGTTCACGCTAACCAGCCTTTAACTTCCCAATAGGTTTCACAAAGTTCCCAAAGTGTTGTCCAACACGTTCTCAAAAGCTTAGGGCTAGGACATAGGACCTTAGAACTTAGAAAGTTTAAACCTATTTGAACTTAGAACATTAGTCCTTACCTAACCTTATGATATGAAAAACCTTTATGACTTGTGAATTTTGGTTCTTGGCCCGATTTGAATTCATGTAGACCCATTGGGTCCCCACTAAGGTTGATTCTAGGTCCATGTATAGCCACTTGGTTTGATTTTCATACTTAGATCAAAATTTGAACTTGACCAAGAACCGACCAACATTGGTTCAAAGCAATTGAAGAGTTTAAAAAAAAAATGTTCCAAGAAGCTCCAAAAAAATTGAATATAGAGTTCTTCAAAATGTGGAACCAAAAAAATTAATTCTAGTGACGTAGGAACTAATTTATATGGGTTTCTTTGCAAAAAGTTTTGTATGTCATTTCTACGTGACCATTCCAATCATATGGTCATCCTTCGACCATTTCAAATCCTATTAACTTTCATAATAATTATTTCCCATCTTTCCTAATAACTACCCCGTTTTATAACTACCTGACTCCTTTTTCCTATCCACCAACATGGATATAAAAAACAAATTAACAAATGTCTTTTCATTTCTATGAAATGTATATTAATTTAAATTAATTTTGACATTGAAATATATATATGAAAACATGAGAAAAAAAATATATAGTTGATCGCCATTGGTAACATGCAACAACACGAAGTTCAAATTAAATTGAAAACAAGGGGTGTGTTACATTGTGGCCTTGCCATCTATCTATGAAGGAAGGCAGTTTGTTTTGTTTTGTAGTTATGAGATCCACCAAAGGGGGATGCTTTAGATCGGGTGTTCTTGGTGTCTTTGGAAAGCGCTTGATGAGGAGGGGTGCATGGGCTTGGTTCCATGACGTTTGGACTTGGGTACAAAAGTTCTTGAATTTTTTTATGATTTCTTCAGTGAAAAGTAAATTAAATTGTAGCTGAAAATTTCAGAGGAATTGGAATGTGCCTTTGGTGTTGTTGGAAAGATCTCGATGAGCAGAAATTAATGGAATTTATTTGGTAAGATTTGGATTCAGAATGTGGGAGATATTGATTTTAAAATGATTTTTTCCACTGAAAATTCAAATAAATTCCAAAAATCCAGGTTTTGAAAGGAAAAATCAGTTGAGAATGTGGTAACACTTGGGCCAATGGCACAGGTCACACTAGTTTACATTAAAAATGTAAAAATATATTTTAAGGCAAAAGAAGAATTATGGAAATTCAAATATTTCACCATGCAAAAATATAATCTTACAAATAAAATCCTCGAAAAAAAACCAAAATCCTTCAAGATATCATAACTCTATAACTAAATCTCAAGTTTCAACACAAGCCAAAATACCATCTTTCAAAAATCCTCATATAAAAATAGACCTATTATTATTATTATTATCTAGGGGCCTATAAAAATCCCTTAAGCTACTATACTCTATAATGAATCTAGACACAAGGTCCTTGCCTTGGTAGGCAAGGCCCAAAAGTCCCAACAGTAAGTAGGCAATATATTTAAAAATTATGTCCTTAAACTAATTAAGTAAGAAAATTAATTTCCGAAAATTAATTAGATGCCTACGTACGTACTGCTGGGACATGTTTTTGGTCCCAGTCCAGTACAGAACACCACGAGAAGTTAGGGTTAGGGTTAGGGTTAGGGTTTGACTTGTTGATGTCCTTCGTCTCTGATGTCTTAGTTCTTGTTCTATCGAAGCTTTTTTTCGGGTTCTGGGAGATGATGAATGCAAGAGATAAAGGGGGTTGTGGAGTTTTGTTGGAGAAGAAAATTGCTGGATTGCGGAACTCGGGCCTAATTTGTTAGGAGGACCAGCGAGAATTTTTTCCTGTTTTTCCCCGAATTGACTCGTCCCGTGCAGGAAAAATGACATTGGATCCCGGGAATGGAGAAGTCGGAAAAGAGGCGTTGGAGGAAGCGGTGGAAGCAGGAGACCGGGAGGAGGTGGAAAAGAGTGGCGATACCAACGTCGTGGATGGGGTCAATGCAGAAAAATTGAAGATCGTGGTTTCGCGTAACGGAGAAGTTAGTGAAGTGCTAGAAGTAGGAAGCCAGGAGGTGGAGGAGAACAAGAACAAGAACGGCGACAGGAACGTCGTGGAAGGGGTTAGTGCAGTCCAAGTGACGGCCGTAGCAACTGTGGCAGCTGAAACCCTCGCTTCTAGTTCTCCTTACGTGAAGCCTCCGTGGAGCGCCGTTCCCGGCCATTTCTTTTTTCTCGAAGTTCTGAAAGACGGCGTTATTGTGGAAAATCTTGAAGTGTAAGTCCCTTCCAATCCTTCATCTCCGAACTTCTGGCAATGGTTTTGCACAGTTAGGGTTTAATGTCTTAGGCGGAATTCCTCACTTGACTGCATCGCGAATTCTGCGGAACCCAGTTCTTTTCTAAGAGTATTACATCTTAGTGAACGTGAAGGAGGTGTTTAAGGTCTTAGGCGGAATTCCTCACTTGACTGCATCGCGAATTCTGCGGAACCCAGTTCTTTTCTAAGATTATTACATCTTAGTGAACGTGAAGGAGGTCTCAAAGCAAAGAGAAGTCCAGCTTCTTGCTTGGGGTGTCAGGTGTCGAGTGTCAAGTCTTGCTTTCCCAATGATTCCGAAAAATGTGACAGAAACTCGGGATGCAGATTTTTGTATAGTTTTTTGCCCAAAATTCTGGCCAGATTAGTGTATAATTAGATGCATCAACTGTCAGGAGCTGATGATGTCAGGAGCTGGTGAGTTTACATGTGAAGTCAAGTCGGCATTCCACTGAACGTGATGGTCTAATACTTTGTGAGTTGCAGTCATAAGGTTATGACTGCACTCATTCTTGTCATGTTAGTTTTGGTTTCAATGAAACAAACACAACTGTCACCTTCAAAGTGTTATTGTGGAGTTTCCCCTGGAATTTCATGGATCTGTGTTCAGAGAACTGCTGCAGTTCTTTCTGTCTTTCCTTTCTCTCTCAAATATGAATTTGAGGATGTAACTGGAATTGATGACACAAGTTTCAAAGCAATTTTAGGTTTGTTATTTACTTGTGGTAACATTCACCATGCAGGTCAAGCAAAGGGGCATATATGTTTGGCCGTAGTGATAGATGTGATTTTGTTTTGGAGCACCCGACTATCTCCCGATACCATGCAGGTCAACACCCTTCTCTATCTCTTTCCTTTTGAGCCTCCTTCATGTATGCCACCTCCTATGGAAAATTGCAATTTTTTTCCACAAGGAGACAAATGCCATTGCTGGTAACTTTGATGCATGTCTAATTTCTGTGCAATATAGAATCATTACAATTGATGTTGGAATTTTTTGTTGGGTTCAGTGTTGCAGTACAATGGTAAAGGGGAGGCATTTGTTTATGACCTGGGGAGCACCCATGGAACATTTATCAACAAGCGTCAGGCAAGTCTGTTGATTGAGAACTTTTGGCTTCATAAATGCCGTGATGGATGTGTCAACATCATAACCACCTTGTAATTTCTTGAAGCCTGTGCAGGATTCCTCCTCGGAAGAACAGGGCTTGTGCTTCCTTTCTTCTTTTCAGTTCTACATGTATCTAACATGTCATGAATGGCATTGCAGGTGAAGGCAAAAAAATATGCACCATTGCCTGTGGGAGGAATCATACGTTTTGGACAGTAAATCTCCTTTTGTTGCCTTGTCTCGTTCTCTGTTTTATATGAGACTTACCTCTGAGAAATGTGATATTAACCAACTCTGCTGTGATAGAGATGTTCTGATAAATGTTGTCATTTCAGTAAAGAATTGGGAATGACCTTAGGTATAAGATGTTCTGAGAATTCCTTTATCCACAGGTAGTCTCCAGTGCATTGGGAATGACCTTAGGTATAAGATGTTCCGAGAATTTCTTTATACACAGGTAGTCTCCAGTGATGTCATAGAAGCTTCAGACGTAGATGAAACTCCAGAATGAGTGAGTACTGTTATTGACTGATTTATATCCTTTTTTCCTCTTCAGCTCAACACGCTTGTATGTTCTGCAAGGTCCTAGTGAGCTTATGCCAGAGGTACAATCTTTATCTCCTCTCACAGATTTCTTCATTTTAGGAGTGGCAAACTTTGATTCCTTATTTCTCCTAGTGTTTTTATACCAATTGCATGTGTTGATGTTTTAAGTGTTCCCTATGTGCTTTGTTCTTTTGTGTATGCTTTGGATGACAATTTTCTTTGAGTTATAGGTCAATATTCTTTGAAATATCAGGTTTGAAATTTTCCTGCAGAAGGGTTGGACAATCTGCAAGGACAGACAAAGCCAAACATCTTTAGGCATATAACAACCATGTATACATGGAAATTTTTCGGTTTGGTAGAGAGTTAGGTAGGTCTCTTGAGTGCTGTCCAACATTGTGACTGGGTCTCCTCATTGCTTCTAGAAATATGACAGAAACTCAGGACACTCATGTTTGTAAATGGTTTGCCCAAAATTGTGGGCAGATTATCATGTACTCATAGACCCACAGTCAAAAGGTGACTTTGTGAGTAACACTCATAAGGTTATGAGTGCACTCAATCTTTTGTGTTACCTCTGAAGCATTGTTTTGGGTTTTCTCTGCATATCTCATTGATATGGACATGCTTCTGTTTAGTGGAGAGTTGTCTGAGGTTGTATTGGAAGCTCAAATGCAGGAAGGGGTTTCAAGGTTGGAGCGGTTAGCATTGAAAGAAGCTGAAGCTGCACAACAGATGGCAATACGACAAGCTTCTCTGTTGCATGCCAAGAAAGAGGCTGCAGCAATGGAAGGTGTAAGCTGGGGTATGCAAGAAGATGCCATTGTAGATGATGAGGAGGTTTGATCTTATATTTTCCTTCTCATGTATGTATGCCTTCTGCTTTGTTGCTGCACCTCACTCATAAACCATGATGCTTATTGCTGTGAAAGGAAGCAGTCCCTTCCTTGATCCTAGGGCTAAGTTCTTTGACAAGAAGAACATGTGTTAAACCTGAAATTTGTTGTAAGTGGTTTGTCTGGAATTTGATCCTTCCAGACATATTTCTGGCTGCATTGCATCATGTATTGGAAAGGCACTTCCTCTGTGTTGCTCAAGAATCACTGATCCACAATTGTGACATTTGGCTGCAAGGTTGTTTGGCTTCTGATTGATTTTCTTTTTGTCTGTTTGCCATTTTCTAAATGATTTTTTGTGGTTGTTTTGCAGGAAAATTTTGATGAATTGACATGGGAGACATATAAGGGTCCACTGACAGAGAAGCAGCAGAAAATGATTGAGAAAGTCCACAAACGTCATGAAAAGGTATGGCATAACTGAGCCACGGTCCTCCTTGGTAAATTGTCCATGTATTTAGGGGGTGAATAGTGATTTAAAGCAAGAGTTTGTTTGTTCTTCTTGTCACAATGAGGGCAAGGCAATCACATGGAAAATCTTTATAGGAAATGGTGGGTTTCACTGTTTTGATTATTAAGATCATTGTTGAAGGATATGTTTTGTTCTATGGCTTACCCAGATGGCAAATTTGAAGAAAGAGAATGATGCTATTCAAGCCAAGGAGATAGGGCAAGGTGGTCTTACACAAGGTCAACAAACACAAATGGCACGCAATGAGCAACGAATTGAACAGGTTGAGCACACCAAAATTTCATCCTCTCCTCTTCTCTTTCCTTCAATAATCAGATGCCGTGCATTTGTTTGTTTTAGCATGGGCAGGCCCCAATGAAAGAGATGAGGAGCAAACAAAGACCTCTCTGTGGTCCTAAATAGTTTCAGGAGCTCTTTTCTTGTTTGATAACTTTCAACTTCTGTTATTGACTTGGCAGCAAAAACCCTTTCTCTTTTGAATAAGATCAACGTTTATCTAGGGTTAGATTCCTTAGGAGGTTGAAGAGACAATGTGGCAAAGCTGCAGATGCATGTATGTTTTACATTGGCTTTACTATTGATCAGCTAATGGATGAGTTGGAAAGCCTGGAGGAAACATTAAATGAGAGCATTCAAGAAAGTGTTGGTGCACGGACAGGCAAAGTTACCTCCAAAAAAAAACCTGTATTTGAAGATGAGGAAGATGATGTCAGGTACAAAGAGCTCAACTTACTTTGGTAACAATGCCTATTTTTCCATCTACTCATCTGTCTTTTGACTTTATAATGAGTACTCATACAACTCTCTTAACAAGATGAGGAAGACAGTTTGTGGGTTGCAAAATGTTGAGGTTGTTCCTTTTGAGGCAGTTTGCATCATTCTGGTTTGTTGACTGTGTGGTTACACACTTAATGAAATGAAGTATGATGTGTTACATGCTGCTGAAGTCACTGTTTCTAAATCTTTTCTGTTACCCATTCACAGTGATGATGAGTTCTATGACCGAGCAAGTAAGCGGCTACAGAAGAAAAAGGAGGAAGCTGGCTTGAAGGCAAATGTAGAGACAGCAGAGTCTCTTCTAGAAAAGAGGGACATGCTTGACAAGGAAATTGAGTTGGTGCTGTCTGAATTGAAAGTTGAGGAATCTAGGATGAGCGAAGCTGCAACAAGTTCCACAACCCACATGGAGTCTGTCGACCCCCTGGATGCCTTCATGTCCAATGTCTCTTCAAAAATTGGTCTGTTTGTATCTACCCTGCTCTGGAAAACCTTCAAACTGCTCCATGGGATCTGTATATTCTCCTTTGAACAAAGGAAAGAGATATCAACTGTTTCTCTGACAATGTAAATTGGTATAAAAAAAGTGAAGTCAGTTACCTCTGCCTGGTTGTGTTTACTGATGTCTGTTTTTTGGATTTGTACAGTGGAGGATCGGGCTCTCCGCTTTACAAAGGAGCTTGAGAGTTTAAGGTTAGAAGCAGATCGGGTGGAAAAACTATTAAAGATTGCAGATCCTGGTGGAGAAGCTGCTCGGAAAAGAGAGTTAAAGTCCAAAGTCTCAAGCCAAATGCAACCCATGGGAAATATTGTGGAGCAGGACTTTCCTGTGAAGAAAGGTATGATTACAACTGTTGCTAACTCGGATGCTCAAAGTAACAAGCCATTCCCAGTACCAAAATTTGGAAAAACTGAGAGAAGTGACAAACATTATGTTGAGAAAGTTGCATCGTTAGTTGAATCCCCCAAGGATCTTGATGCTAATGGAAAGAATGAAATCAAGATTCTTCCATTTCTGGAGCCTCCTCTCCGCCTTGGAGCACCTCAAGTGGACCCAGGGAGAGTTGAAGCTTCAACCATTCCAAAGACTGGAAGTAAAGAGTCTGAAGTCCATAGTGACTTTGTTGGTTACAAAGACCGGAAGGGAACAAGCAGCAGCAAAGGAAGGCAGGTTACAGTAGAAAGTAGAGTTGATGAAGAGCTTCCAGATCAGGATGAGGCGGGAAATGCTGCCATGGAGGCGGTTGCACTTTTATTGAGACATAAGTCAGGGCTGGCTTCTCAAGGTGACATGGAGGCCAAAGAGTTGAGGGAGGGTGAGATGCTACCAAATATAGAAGCCAAATCTAAGGTGAAGAAGAAACGCAAGCTTGGGCCTGAAAGGCCTCCATTGTTCATGAAAGACAACAAATTGGAATTGGAAAAATTGATGCCATCTCAGGGTATGACTATTTGATCACTTCCTCTCTCTTCTCCCTAAGTCCAGAGTCTTAACATCTTGTGATATGCATGTCAATGATTTCCTGATTTTCCATCCCCTGACTCCAACCTGTAGGGCTGAAAAGGTTTCTGATCCAATTTAGGTTGTTTGTGGTTTCTTCTGTGCTTCTTGAGAGTCTACAGTGAAATTTCCTTCGCAGTACCAGTCTGTATTGTCATCACCCTTTACACCATATATTCCTTGTTGCATGTGGACTACTTTATTGGGACCAACAGGGATAATTTGAAGATTGAATAGTAGAGTTTGAAGTATGCAGGTTACTTGATGAAGAAAGAAATGATCAGGAGGGCACTAAAATTTCTCAATTACTGAGGATTATGAGTTGAGTCTTGATCACAATTTGCTAATGTGGCTTACAGAGGATCTAGAATGAGTAAAGCTTTAGGGCTCATCTTTGATTTTTATGATTGTCATGTCTGTAGCCTAGCTGTTCCTTAACATTGATTACCATTTAGGAGTGGAAACCCCCACTGTATTAGAGACTGAATGTATGGTTCTAACTTTTATGTGCAGGCCAAACAGGAGACAGGTGAACTTTACTGAAGGTTTGGTTGCTGAGTCAGAAGTGACTTATACGCCATGTAATATAGTTCATGAAGCCTGACTAATGTATGCTTGAAGAACAACAATGCATCAATACCCCAGTGATGAAAGAAAACTTGAGATAGGAGCAAGACACCTGCAGACTCATGAGCAGTGTTGATGTTCTGTCAATTGAGATCCTTTTTGTCCAGCTGAGAACTTTATGCACCCCCTTTTCCCTGACCCAATCTGGGAACTGTTTGACTTCCCTAGTTGTTTACCTGGTACTATTTCGTTCAGAAGGGCCCGGTGACAGGGGATCTGCTGACCCAAAGATATGTTACATAATTGAGTTTCTTCATACAGATTGCTTCCTGGACAAATTAGCCCCTTGATTGTCTCCTGGTGTTGCATTGTGTGGAAAAGCAGCTGCTTGTATTATAAGAATCATTTGTAGGTTATATGTGAATTGCGGTCCCAGTAGTAAACAATATCCATTGTGACGGTGCATTGTACTTTGGTGGCCCAGATCTCATAACCCTCTTACAAAGAACCTGGAGTGTCATTCCAGCAATGTCCCTCATTACCAGATCCCTGCTAATTTGGTACTCTTCTGCTTATGACTCCTGAATCTCTTGGGGATCATAGCCTTTTTCCTCCCAGAACAGATTGATGTTCATCATGCTGCCTCCTCTTTTTAGCTCTTGCACAGCAAAAGCAAAGAACTTGAAGAGATCTTTGGTTACTGAAAGCCTAGCAACCATGTTTTGTTGAGTTAAACATTCAATGGTGATTATGTGTATGTTTAATGTATTATGTGTAATGAAGGCAAACTTTTTTTTAATATTATGACATGTGAACCAATCACAAGTGGGGAAAAAACCCTTTGTAGGAGTTTGGAACACAACTTGCAGTAAAGATTTTTTAAAAATAATATGGTATGTGGGCCAATGAGAAGTGTTAAAAAAAACCCATTAAAGTAGTCATTGTATCTTTTGGGAATTGAGTGCTTAGTGCATTTTATAAATAAATAAATAAATAAATAAATAGAAGTGAACAATAACATATAGTTGAACTTTCTAGATTATGTCATATTTCATATTTAAGATATCATATTCCCATTGGTTGTGCACAATTTTTTAAAAAAACAGCTATGTAGTACCAAAAAGTGAAATTAAATGTTAAAAAGGTTTAAATCAAGAGTTCTTTTTTATTTTCATATAACCAAAATTTGACCAAAATTTATGAAAATTTGCCAGATTTTTCTATATATGGTTCAAGAATATATAGCAAAAATATATAGAACGATGCTTGAAAATGTATAGTTTCATATTTAATTTGTAAGAAAATTTGGCTAATATACAAATTAAGATACATCAATTAGCATAATGAACTTGCAATAATTCCCATAAAAAGGTTATGGAAAAATGAAATTGATGGAATGTTAAATTTACCATTGAAAGGATAGGTTCCCATCTACTATGTATTTGGAAGCAACGAATAATGAATTTTTTAAACTAATTGCCTATGGATCAATGCCACATGCTTCGAAAGTTCTATTTGTTTCTTGGAATAGAGGGGCAATTAATGTTTATTTTATTACACCATACATTTTATTAAAGTTATATTTAATGTTCAAATAATAGATTTCTAATTCATTTAAATCCAGGGGAATATATATATATTTTAAAAACTCGTGAAATATTTTATAAACATGATGCACAACCCTAATGTTGTTTCCATAGTAGTGAACATGTCAATTGAGTTGGCAATAACATACACTTAGGCAAAAGCACGGTGCGTTTGTCTATCCATGTTTGTCTCATGTATCATCTCATCATCATTTGATGAGGAGTTAAAGTTATCTCCCATAGAATTAGAATCATGGTTTGAAGATGGCACCATGATCTCCAAGATTGAAATTAGGTTCCTACAACCCACAACTAAGCCTATCATCAGCTCCCACTTTAACTTATATCCTATTTCTTTGGTTTTTAGGTTTTATATTAGGGTTTTGGATTTAGAAATTAAAAATGTAGTTTTAAATTGTCGTTTTGGTTTTGAGGTTTGGGATTGGGGTCACACATTAAGGATTTGGTTTTAAAGTTTACTATTATTTGGT
>Ga0209208_10010637_pt1 | contig 11912 bp, 6 predicted proteins | sample S1TSphfallax_3_FD_187694 | JGI IMG/M metagenome (GOLD analysis project Ga0209208, IMG submission 187694) | Host-associated microbial communities from peat moss isolated from Minnesota, USA - S1T2_Fd - Sphagnum fallax MG (SPAdes) (version 2) | ecosystem: Host-associated > Plants > Peat moss >...
CTTTGTGAGAAGGATTTTATGGAAACAATTTCATAATTTTAAGACCTAAGAAGTGAGAGATAGTGAATTTTAAGTAGTTGTTGAAAATTGGATAAGATTTTAATTTTCAATTTGTAATGAAAATTTCATTTTAGACTTAGGCTAAAAAGGTGTATCATTTTCCCTTTTGAAATTCACTTGATTGAGCCAACCACACTAGCGATATATAAAATGCAATAGATAATTGAATAAGAGGTCCTAAATTATTATAGTAGCTATTAAAACTTGGGCTTTGCATTATTACACACTATTAGTGACAATTGACTATTAGAAAATAATGAATTCATTTTGGGAAAATTAAGTTCCATTCAAATAAAAATATTGAATGACATTGCATAGAACTTGAATTGAATTGAATTTGAATTAAATGGAAATTCAATTCAATTGAATTGAAATCCACATTTAATTCAAATAGATTCAAATTCAACTTTTTAATTTCTTTGGAAATTTGGTTCCTCCATTATATGGCATTAAATTTTGATTTTATTGTTGGTCAATTGCAATTGGAAAGATCATCATCACATGTGGTGAACATTAATTCCCATTAACATTTGCAAATATTTGATTAGAACAAATCTTAGATCATGTATGTTCATTGTAAAGATGGTTGTAATTAAGAGAACTTATTCAACTTATTGATGGCTTCAATTAAAATAATTTATATTTGCAAAAAAAAAATCCAAATCCTAAATTAAGCAACAATATTTTTTAATCTAGACATTGACAAAGATAATATTTCCCTTCAAATTGAAAATTTTGGCCCAATTTGGACTTTAGATTAGGTCCATGCCCATCTAATTCACATAGAATTAAAACCAAAACATTTGTTTAATTTATTTTTATCCAACAAGTGCATGGATCTCGAGATGAAAAATTATATATTATTCATTGTTTACAACCAAATTAAATTTGACAATTTTGCATGAAAAATAGGATTTAGCTTTTGCACTTCCAAAATAAATAAACCCAAGAACCTACTTATTCCAAAAAACTTACCAACATTAATGTTCAAACCCTTAAATAAAGAAAAAACAAAAAAATTAAAAAATTAAAAACACTTGAATAACATTTAGTCAATTAATAACAACAAAATTACCTACCTAAACCATGTTGCAAATTTTATAAAATATAATATAATAATAATAATAATATGTATTTTTCTGAATAATTTCATGGCCTCATATTTCCACACAAAAATTGCATTGGGGCTAAAATCATCAATATGAACCCAATTTTTTCTATTTTGGTTTTAAAAATTCGAGATCCTTAAACGAGAACCCAATTAGAATTTATGCCACGTGGCTGTCCTTCGAGGCTCATTCACCAGAAACTGAGGTGCCGTGGACGCCTACGTGGACCAATGGGAAACGGGATATTCCAATCAGAAAGCGGTTACCACAAGGAGGACGCACGCACAGAACAAACACACTAGTCACTAATCCGGTTCCCAACAACACACTAATCGTGATTAGCAAGCGATAATCAGAATTACGCAAGTCCTAAACTGGTGTGTTTCCGTTTCTCTAATCCCGATATTTGCCGTTGGTTTTGTGCGTGGATCCGAAGGCAAAGAAAACTTACAAGTGCGAATTACGACATGTACATTGTGTTGTAGAAGAAGACAGACTCGTGGTACTAATAATCAATTGAGCACGAGTTTTTCTTTCTTCCTCAGGAATTGCGGAGCGAGGTAGTGACCGGATCGTGCCGAGGAAGATCGAAGAATCCAGGTGAGACACTTGAGAAACAGAAGTATATATAATCAATCCCTTGCATGTGCTTCGGTTATGAGTAAACAAGAATGTCATTGTGCAAGATTTGAGTGATCAGTTGTTTGTGTGCTTTGCGTTTGTCATTTTGGTTGTGGTTGTGGTAGCACATGATGATATTGTTGTAAAACAAGAAGGAAGGAATGACTAGCTTCTGCAATCAGTTTTCAATGCAGAAAAGAACGGAGCAAAAGACGTTTTCCTGCTTCTGGCGCCCCTATTGAAGCTGTTTTTTTTGTTTTTTTTGTTTTTTTTGTTTTGGCTGCTTAGTATTGAAACTTTCGAAGACTCGTATCGTTGTTGTTGGAGGGAACTGTTTTTTTGTCTGTGTTTTCATTGTTTAATTCAAAGTATTTCGGAGTTTGAGACTGTTTGGGAGGGGAAGAAGCCTCAGGCATTGAAGCTTGTAAAGATCCTGAGCCTGTTGCAGGAGGACTTTAGGTTTTTTTATTCGCTGCATTGTTCAAGGTTGTGAAGCTTGTGAACTTTCGAGGATTTTTGGGTACAACCGCCGTCAACGCTAAGAGTAAGGTGAAACTGTGTATTTCCAGAAGCTTTTCGAGACTGCTGCAGAAGGGAAAAAGAAAGAGGACTCCGGAACCGATGAGGGAGTTGCGCACAGCATTTCTGAAACAGTGAGCTGTTGGCTATGCAGTGGTAGAAGATCGATAAGATAGGGAACACAGCAATGCCAAAGAAACGCGATGTAAACCAGATTTGCTTCTCTGGCATTGTTTTGCTTGTAAGCTATTGAGGTCCATCAAGCACTGAAAGGATAGCGAGGAAGAATACACTTGAAAGCGTTTACTGCACGGTAGAACTTCGTGCACAGAAAGCGCCGGAAGAATTCTCGGTTCATTCTGAGACTCAGACAAGGGACATAGAATAGTATGTACTCGGCATCGGTTTGTTTGGAGCTGGAAATAGGATTAGAATGAACGAAGCTGGAGCCGTCAAGAAGTTTTTGGGCCACCGATGCAGTGTTGTTGATGTGAGAGGAATGCTTCTTGCTACGGCTTCCAAGAGAGTGCAGACGACAGAGCGCACACAAACAGCGACAAAGGAGGAGCAGCTTGAGTTAGAGGACAGATCATGCGTTTCATGAGGAAAGTTTCGCATTCAGGCTTAAAGAGAAATGCAGCATTTTCCACTTTCCTAGTGAGCAGCTCTGAGCTGCACTTTGCCTGCTCATGTTTACTTCCAATGGCAAGGTGTATTGCAAGAGAGACGTCGGTGCTGGTGGCTATGATACGCGCACAGCCGGCATGCGAAGACTTGCTGCCTCGAGAGTTTACGTCGACGACCTCATAGGTCAGTGCGCGGGCTCCAGAAAGAGCATCAGAGAATTTGATGAGGATTATCTGTTTGCTCCAGGCAGAAAGATCAACAGAGTTTTTAATCAGGATACTTTCGCTGGCAAGAAGAGCAGTGGCAGACACGATTTTGAGGAGGAGGAGGAGGATTTCTTGCACCGCAGGGCTGGAAGAAGAATCTTCCAAGAGAATGGTGTTTCGGCTCATCGCAGGAGTCACGGCACCACCCGGAATGGTGCTTGGAGACCAAATTGTGACGCGGAGAGCTTAGCAAGCGAGGATCGTAATATTTTTGGAAACCTGAACCAGGCAACATTTGCAGCAAAGAAGCACCAGGAGTCCCATGGAGGAGGTCACGCGCACCAGTCTTTTGGTAACCAGTTGCTGAGCTTGCGAGCAACCCTGAATGACAAGGAATTGCAATTAGTAGAGCTTCGGGAGCAGCACATTAGTGTGGTGAATCGAGCAGCAGAAGCTAGAAAGAATTGGGAAGAGTCTCTCAGGTCCAAGGATCAAGTGATTCTACAGCTTCAAAAGGCATTACATCATCAAAAGCAGGCACTTGAAAGGTTTGGCAAGTTCTCGCTCTTCCTCCTCCTCCAATGTAGCTCTCTCTCTTGCTGCAGTGTTCATGAATACCCATCTCCAAATAATTGCCTGGAGCGTCAACATTTTGTGTATGTTCTGTGTTCAGGCAAGAAAAAGAATCCCAGGACAATCTACAGACATCAGTTGAGCAAATGCAAAGGGAGCATGTAAGTAACGGTTCCTCCTTGAATGAAATTTCCAAGCAGAGTCTTTCCATGAGTATGGAAAACTTAGTTGCAGAGAGAACTCCTATGACTTACTTCAGAGAGACATGGTTCTGCATTATGGACTCCTGGAGATCCTTCAGGTTCCTGTATATTACTGGATGGAATGTTCTACCAAAGAGGTTTGAATCCTGTGGCAGAGTGAGGAGCTGGAGAAGAAAGAGCTGCAAATCACTCTGTGTGAAGCCAAAAATGCACAATTTGTACAGGAGTTGGTGGAGCAGCAGAAGCTTATTATCAAGTTGAAAAGGCAGGTTGAAGACACAGAGAAATACTGTGCTAGCAACATCCATAAGGTCAGTTGGGAAGAGTTGGATGCAATGCTTAGCAGCAGACACCAAGTTAATATAATTGTAGTTGTATCCTCTTAATTGGTGTCATCATCTCACCTGGGTGGAACCTTGTTTTCAAAGAGCAACCAATTCCGAAGTCTGAACTCCACATACTGATTTTGTGCAGCTGGAGGTGATGAAAGGAAATGTTAAAGACTTGAAAATGGCTCTTGAGGACAAGGAGGAGGTGAGCAACATCAACACTCACCATACAATAATTTGCCATGTGCATAGGGTCAGGTATCACAGAGCTAAACATCTGGAGATTCGAAATAGACTCTTGTGCTAGGGCCAGAAATGCATAGAGGCTCCCAGCTGTGAGTTCTCACTGTCTATAATGAAGCATATCAGTATGCAAGCTGTTGGATGGACATTTGGGTCCTGTTTTACTGTTGTGGTGGTTGATCTCTTGTTCATATCTGCAGGTTGCAGAAACAAAATCTGAGTATTGTAATGAGTTGAAAACACTATTGTGGAAACGAGACTCTATGATTGCCCAGTTGCAACTTGCAGAGCAGCAACTCCAGTCCACTCTGGCCAAGTATCCCACTCTTCCTCTCCAACCATATTAGAATTATGTTGATCTGTCTTATTGAAACAAAGGGCACATGAGTTGTTTCATGGAAACTGTTGCCCCTGTTTGTGATGATGGAATGAAATGTTGCTTCTCATGCAGACAAGAAGCAGCTTTTGAGGCACTTATGGTGTCTTGTGACAAGCTACAAGATGAAAAGGCTCAACTGGAGAAGGTACATTTCTTTCAATAAGGGGCATCCAGATGCCATTTGAAGTATTAAGCTTGGGCTTCACTTTAGTTTTCATGATAGTTTGACCAAAGAGTACTCCTAAGTCTTCTTTGATCATGATGGGATTAGGGGACCTTCTGCACTGTAAGAGAGCTTGACATGAATGTGAGTGGATAGGCTGAACTTTGCGTGGTGGGTACCAGAAACTGTTCCAAATGAGGAGTCAATTTGCAGCCCTAGAGGGCAGGACTCCTCGACCCAGCAATTTTGCAGGAGCTCATCATAACAGGGTATTTCTGACCCTTATTCTCAAGTCCATATTGAAACTGGCAATACCATCAATGTTCATGCTCTACCATTCTCAGCCAGTGTTGAGGACTGTCATATAACAAGCTCGGTGGTCTTAAGTAATCACTCTTATGTCAAGATGCTTCATGTAACAATGGTACTGGTGGAATATTGCCCTGATTTTGGGATGCAACAACTATTTTGGGTGGACACAGAAACTCACAGAGATGAGGGCTGACTTTGGTGCTCTAGAGAATGGTGCTTCTCAAGGCACAAGATTGAAAGTAAGGCTTGACTTTTCCTTCTCTTCTGGCAATGGTTAGTGGTGTGGTTAAAACAAGTTCAGGTTGCAGGAAACCCAAATGACTACCCTCTATGTAGGCCACTTTATGCCTTTGATTCAGATGCTTGATTGTAGAGGCACAAGCTAAAATGAAACAAAGCTTACTTGCACAAGCTTGTTGCACCTTTATGGAGGAGATTGTTGTTGTTTTATACTCAAGATGGCCCTGGCATGCGACATAACATTGTGACTGAGTCAAATGTGACAGAAACTCAGGATTGTTAAATTTTTTTCCTTACATTTGGAGCAGATTATTATATGCTTGTCAACACCTAATGTCAGGAGCTGATGAAGTCAGTGGGGAGTAATGTGCAAGTAGTCACTGCCATTCATGATGAAGGTGATGGTCTGATATGTAGTGAGTGACACTCACAAGCTTTATGACCACACATCCTTTTTGTGTTTGTATTGGTTGGGCTGGAACTATGATAGAACTTTTGTTTCATTACCTAACATGTTTTTTGTGTGTAGTTTCTCCTGCAATCACATTGATATTGTTAAAAAATGGATGCTTCATCTGGATGGTGGTTCACAGTAAAGGTGTATCTCCCCAAACAGGGATCTGACATGCAGATTGCATCTTCACACCTAGGCTGCATCACACATCCACATTAAATGTCATGCATGGAATGCATATGTTACTGCAGTACTAGCTATGGAATCACAATGTCCAACAAGGACTGTACTGGGGTGGGTCCTTGATCCTTAGCTTCCTGAACTGGAAATGGTCTGCATGGACTATCCAGAAGTAAAATGTTCATTTTGCTTCTGTTGTGATTTGCTAATGGAAGATTACATTCTTTTGTTTCTTTAACAGGAATTGGGAGACAAGGATGGTGTGTTGTGGAGGCAGAACCGTCAACTGCAGGACTTACAGCAGGCTCTGCACGCCAAAGATATTGCTTTGAGTACTAAAAACAGTGAACAACAACAAATCATGGAAGAAAGGCAGAGGTTTAACACTAAACAATTCCCATATTTTGCAAAGTCTGGATTGAAAACCTTTCTGCCCATGCTGAATTCTAAGCTGACCACTCTCACATACTTTGGGTTTGTGGTTACATTAGACTGGTGGAAGCGAATGACTCCTTAAAGCGAGAGTACGAGGTGGTCAGCAGGAGGAACAACATACTAGAGGCCAACCTTGCAAGTCTCCAGGATCAACTGCATGATGGAGAGATGTGAGTTTTCCCCTATCCCCCAGTTTTCTAAACTTTGATTTCTTAGGTTTGCTGTCTGGCTGATGTATATGCATCCTACAGTAGTACAAAAATTGACTGTGTGCAAGAAAAAATCCATCCTAGATCCCAACTGCTAGCAGCTTCCAAGTTGGGATTGTGCAGGGCATTCATTTTCACCAACAAAATACAACCATCCTAAAAGAAGCCATGTCACAATCAGGAGACAACATCTTGGGTTTCAAGTACATGGAGATTTTACCCAGTGGCTGTGCCAAAGTGGTGCTGTGGGACTTTCACTATCAATAGAAAGAGACCACAAGTTCTTAGTATCTCATGCCAAATGTTTCATTCATATGACCCCTAGACCTAGTACAAAAGCCCTCCTACCTAGTGGTCAACCAGCAGCAATACAAGAAAAAATAGTATGTCCAAGACAGGATATGGTAGCCTGCAGGTTGCTAATTATAATCAGTTGATCCCTTACTTTATGTGCTCTTTATCCTGATCTTATTGCAGGGAGGTCTCATTATCTGATGTATCTACACCTCCTGTAGAGGTTTTACCCTACAAGTTTTTCCAGGATGGCTCTAAATTTGTTGAAGGTGGGAGTTGTCCTCTTCACACTTGTGTTTCTTTATCATATCAATAACTGCCATGTAATCCTACCACCAGTTGAATGAGACAGAAGCAGACTCACAGCCTTCACAGTTGGCTCAAAACAAAGAAGTCCAGAAATCTATGCCATATTGTTTTGATGGTTCAGAACTTTGGGTAGCAAGGATCCAATCCATGTGCAGGTTAAGCAGCTTCATGACGTCCAAGCTCATGGTGGTTGAAAATTAGTAAATCTTATAAAGGACAGAGTGATATTCTGCAATGTGGAGGGATCTGAATCCTTTTTATGTTGTGATTGCAGATCTTGGAGTGGATGATGCAGGCTTGGGCAGTGTGGAGTCAGAACGGTCAAATGCCAGTGTTTACCATGCAAACTTTGAAAAGGTGGAGGTGAGATTGTATCTAGATAAATTTTGCCAAGAAATTCAGCAAGTTTTCTGAATTTTGTAGACATGATGGATGGTTGCATACTGTATTCCCATTGTCAACTTGGTCAGATTAAGAATGTGGAGATACTCCTAGTTGAAAAGACACCTCATGAGTTGGCAGTTATTGAGGTGACATGCAGATGGTTGAAATAGAAGTTCCAACTATAAAGACTGAACCTCCTCCTCTGCCTCCCCGAAGAAGCCCAAGTCCAGTAGTACAGGAGTCTCCAGAACTGCAACCACAACAGGATCTGCAGCCAAAACCACAACAACAACCACAACCAGAATCAGCCACTGCTCCTGCAGATAACTTCATCCCATCTTCAGAAGCTGATAATAGCTTCAGCTCAATTCAAGGTCTGTTTTCTATACTTACTCATTTTCTTTTTATCAATGTTTATTATATACAACATTTGCAACCTTGCAGTGAGGTCTTCTCCTCCATCATCTGTGAGAGCAAGATATGTAGTACTCCATATTTTTGCTATGATATCCAGCTCAAGAAAGTCATTGCCTGGCTCAGGAACAGCTAGACAAGGGTGGAGATGAGGGAGTTGGTTGATATTACTGCACAAATATTTAGCAACAAGAATGATGAGCAGGATTCTTACATAAACATCTGATGATGGTGACAGATGAGATACTGAATCAAGAGAAGCGTTGGAGGAAAACAGAGGAGCTCATGCGAGCCACCCTAACTCGACGAATGAAAGTGTTGGAAGAAGCAAAAGAAGTTCATCAGTTGGAGGTAAAGGTGTATACCTTGACATCAGGCTTGATAGATATTGCATATTGTCTCTCTATAGTTCATTGATGGGGATCAGTTATTGAGATTACTCGAGCAGCTTGTAGGCACATGACACATGACCTCAGTCAAACAGTGGCCTGCCAAATGCAGAAGTTGAGGTCTTGAAAATACAGGCTTCACATCTTTCAGACAACTTATTTTTCAAAATGAATAATCACATTTAATCCATGTCCTGCAGGAGAACAATCATCAAGATTGGTATGGAAGACCTCACTCTGGAGATATAGACAATCGTCTAGATCACCAAATGCATACCAAAGTGGATAGTAGACTGGATTGTCGAAAGCTTTATGGACAAAGAAGTAATGTTAGACACCAAACACATTTTGAGGAAGACAATAGGTTGGATCTTCAACAACATATTGAACAAGAGAGGAACATGGATTGCAGTAAACGCCTGGAACGGAATGGTTACAGAGTAAACTTTGAACAGGATAGCAATAGAAGAGAGTATGAGCAGGGAATAAAGTTCGAGCTCAGGAAATACTCCAATCCAAAGAGTTACCAGAAAATAAACAGTCGGCTGGATAACTCTGGTCGATATGAACGGATCGGTCATGAGGGACGATATGCACGTGGTCACAGAGTGAGACTTTGAAGATGTCTCATACATCAGTCCAGTTTTTCCATATGTTGCAAACATCATCACAAGCACCTGATCTTTTGAGTGCCTTCCAGTGCTTTTGGTGAGATAACCTGCCTGCTGCAACATGGTCCTTAAGATGGGTTGTTCTCCATGTATTGAACCCAATGAAATAGACAACAAGCATTTGTAAAACAAAGATGGTGTTGGTAATGTTAGCTTCAGGAGCAAACCTGTTTAATGACAAAACTCACTGCTATCTTTTCAAACTTCGACTTCTTGTCCAGAGTTACCCATAAGAGCTGATCATGACTGAGTGATGTTGCAGTTGTTTGTCTTTTGAAGCCATCTGACAGGTTTTGACCACAAGGTGACGTTGTTGACTTTGCAACACAATGCTCTTCCTATTTGGATGTATTGCAAGGGAGAAGCAGAGCATTGTCTTCTTTGCTTCCTGAAGGACTGCTACAGAACCTCAAGCTGACACAGCACCTTCATTGCCAAACAGCCCACCTCCTCTTGATTCTTGCAAAAAGGCAAGCCACTCATACTTATTCCTGTAATTTGTGTGACATGGTTGCCAACATTAGTACCTCCTTCTATGACCCATAGACATGTGTCACCTGAATCTCATTCATATGTATAGAACTGACCCAAATGGATATTTTTATTCACATGTTAGTTGAATTCACTGCTCTTTCAAACATCAGTGAACTTCTCTAAATAATGGCCAAAAGGTGGATCTTCTATGTAGCTTTCATTCATTAAGAAAACAGGCACCCCCCTACTTCAACTTGCAAATCACAATCTGAAGAATGAGTGCTCTAGTCATGGCCTTGGAAAGCTTGAATTTGTGATTTTTCTTGCAATGACTGTTGGCTATGACATCGTGGCTCTTGGATGGAGCTTTACAGATTGGAGGACATAATCAGCACAGAGAGTTTTTGCAGACAAATGCTAAGCCGTGTAATATGGTAGCCAGTGCACAAAGTCCCTGCAGTACCATGCAAGTTTGATGTCAGTAACCCATGATGATTTGGAAATTTTTAGACCTAAGGTGCAGGAGATGTTGAACTTTTAGTAGTTTCTGTCATTGGAAATTCAATTGAATTACAAAAAATGGTTTTGGAAGGAAAAATTAGTTGGGTAACCAGTTCACAATGGCACAGGCTATACTAGTCTACACTAACACAGTGTGCTATTGCAAAATCATTTGAAAGCAGCTGATCAACATCTATCAGAAATTCACTTTCCACCCTCAGAAATATCATATAAAATTAAGAATATCATCTGCTGGGGCCTAAATTCTTCTGAAGGGCAGATTTGTAACTCTAGAGGCCAGATTTGCATTCCATATCAGGCAAGAAGCTTGATCATGGTGGTTCAGTCTGTGGGCTTAAGATTCAGATTGTAAGACCACTGATGGAACACAATTCCAGTCAGATTCCTCATTGTAATGTTGATCTGACCAACCCCCAGATGAACAACCCCAGACAGCAATATCTCACTGGGTTAAACTCTAACACTCCAAACTGGTCACTGTGGTGCAGGTCACTGTGGGGCACAATTTTTGGTTCAGACCATAATACTTGAACCAAATTGGAGAACACCATACCTTGATGCATACAACTGCTCATCCAGCATCCCAGTATGAGGGCGAATACTCACACGCTCATATCTCTGGGGAATTCAACTACAAATTTATGACTTGAAGGACTCTCCACTCAGCTGTCTCTCTTGATCATGTGAGTTTTGCAATCAAGCTGCCTCATGTAGTGTTCTATATAATTCCATCTACCCCAGGATTGTGCATCTGAAAAGGAGAAGCACAATTACAAAGCTCTATATAACATGTCCAACCAGTGTTATGCAGGTATTTGATGTTGTTAGTAACCCTCTTTTAGTTCCTGTCTTTTGAAGTTTTTAAATCAAAGAACTGGATTAGTTCCAGTCTTTTGAAAAGAAACATAGAAATTAAAGAACCTCAGGTGAATGGTATTGGTTATTTCAAGAACTAAAAGAACTTACACTTGTCATGAAAGAACCAGAGAAGAACTGAGGGTTTCTGGGCACATCATTTTTTTAATTTTTGGAGAATGATTGTGTTATTTCAAAATCAGTTCTCTAAATTTTCTGAGAAGAGCAGCTATGAGATCAAAGAACTGCCCTGATAACCAATGTGGGTTTGGTGCCATTTTCTGATACCCACACATCACAGGTGAACACATTTAACAATTCAAGCTACTGAAAACTATATGCAAACCATTTACATATTACCTTAGGGTAACCTGGCCTGTCTTCAAACATCAGCTGGTAACTGAACATGTTCACTGTTGTTGGTCTGGTGCAGTCAACGAGAATGCGCAACCATTTAACTGTTCATGTGCATGCCTACGACCAAACGCTCAGTTGAAAAAGGTGTGTTTGGAATTTTTTGAGGAGATGATCATTTTGTAGCTTTTGTGATTGTTTATGGGTGCATATGTTTCATGATGGGTTGTCAATTGTCACATTTTAATGCAAACAATTGAGCTCAAATCTCTTATGGTTGCTTTTAGTGTTTTGGTTATAGTTGTGTTTTGGACCAATATGGAAAAAAAAAAATTGAACAAGAAAAGAAAAGTAACATTTGAACATGGGACCTATTTGGACCAT
>Ga0209208_10010638_pt1 | contig 11911 bp, 5 predicted proteins | sample S1TSphfallax_3_FD_187694 | JGI IMG/M metagenome (GOLD analysis project Ga0209208, IMG submission 187694) | Host-associated microbial communities from peat moss isolated from Minnesota, USA - S1T2_Fd - Sphagnum fallax MG (SPAdes) (version 2) | ecosystem: Host-associated > Plants > Peat moss >...
TAACACAGGCTGGTGATAACTCCCATTGTAAGTGATAATAAGGGCTCGTGGTTTGCTCATGACCTGCTTGTTGATCGAGAACTAGCTGCACTTGCTCTCCGCCGGCCAAAACCCTGGCATGGTTATCATCCGAGAAAGCCTGATAATTCTGTTGAAACAAAACCGTTTGGGTAACAAATTTTGCACCTCCACGATTATTAATGGGGAGCCCTCCTGCTGCAACTCTACCAGCTTCGACGCGGGCCACACCCATAAGACACGCTTGAGTCATGAGCATTGCCCAGATCACTGCTGCCACGGCACTCCATTGCCTGCTGGTACTACTCCGCAAGCTGATCGAGGTTGTAATTAGACCACTAGTTGAGTACCTCATCATTCCCAAAAAGTGCTAGCTGCCAAGATTAACACTAACGGCCGAATCACTGAAAGCGTCAGATTATGCCTCGACACAAGAACAATCTGTAGTATGAGTACGTTTTGTGTACAGCTAGCTAGCTAAAGCTCTTGAAGCATGTCACAGACTCGGAAACCAGAAGCAAATAAAACACTGCTGTAAGCCAAACAATGAAAGCTGATCTGGTCGCTTACAACAAGTCCGCAGCAACTGGTAGCTAGCTAGAAGCTAGTGATTGCTCTAGATGAACTGAATTGGTTGTTGAGATAAAACTGGGAGTAGCTCCAGAGCCCATCTTAATATGTGTGGATTTCCAAGCAATGGACACAGCGAGAAGACGCGGTTGAGCTCGCTGCACAATGGATGAGTCACTATCCTTAGAAACACGGCAATAGGCGACGACAGTTGACCTCGCTCACTGCACAACTGACGGTGCAGCTTGTCACCAGCTTCCGCTAAACTGGGTGATCACAGAATCATGCTCAATACTCTCACACATCCATTCATCATCCATCCAACAGATCACACATCCAATAGATCCATGGACATTTTAGAAAAACATAGGTACCATATTTATTACCTTCAAAACAAACTTTTTTTGGCCATTCCCTGTAGCCTAGTGGAAAAAAGACTGGAAACCTCCAACAAATTGAAGTTGAATTAACAGAAATTTCACACTAGGGAAAACTCTCCAATTGAATTGTGTGATCAATATTTCAATGTTTTCTTCTAATTCTCCGAGTGTGAAATAGGGGGATCATTGTATTTTCTTATTGTCAAAAAAACCATTTCGTGTTTGCATAGGGGAATTTCAAGTTTTTCTTGATGGTCTCACAGGGAATCCTAAAACAGTTTGTTGCAATTCGGCAGCTTTGACACTGATAATGTTCTTTTATGAAATGTTGGTAATTTTTTTTTTTAATTCTAAAGAAAAAAAATTCTGATGAAGGAAAGTATTGAATCTTCAAAAATATTTTATCTGCCAAAACTAGAATTTTAATTATTGTAATAGACAAGTGTGAAATTTGCCCAAAGTACTAATATGGTAGCCTAGATGCACATGGGATATTAAGGGTTTTTTTATTAAAAAGATTGTGATATCAAGAATGTGACAATTTTTTCCCAAAACATTAGAAATTTTAGTTGAATTTAAATTAGGGGGAAAAAAAAAATCCTCCCAATTTTGTCATGGACAAATCGGCAAAATTGGTTGGAACAATAAAAACTGCATGAGACTCAATTCAAATCTTGGAATCAAGGGCACTAAGTAACCCAGCTGAGATGTAAAATGGTAGCATTTAGGTTCATGGATGGATGGACGGATGGATGGATATTAGCATGGCACTAATATCCATCCATCCATCCATCCATCCATGCTATGGTTAATTGTCGTAATTTGTCGTTGAAATGCTCTAGAGTTTACACGAACCTTCTTTGCCAGCCATGATGAGCTAAGAAGCTTCATGGGCAACCAATTCCCTGGCCACGAAATCTTCCGAGAAAACAAGGCAGCAGCCATTTCAACTAATGCTTGCTGGCTGCCAGCCTCCCTTTGTTGTCCTCCACAACTCAGCTTCAAATTAGTTACCCTACATTCACGCAGAAGAAAAACCCCAGTTCTCAGTTCAGGGTTTCGATAGCAGCTGGATTTGCAGGTTACTGGGTACTACAGAGAGATTCACATAATATTAATTATCATCCATCTGAAAGAAATAACAGACCAGGTGCATGATGCTTGTATGTAAATTCTGTTTGATTTCTGCTAGAAATGAAAACTGAAGTCAATTCATCACAAAGCATCTTGGGTGAACATGGGTTCACAAATTTTGTGATGCCTAGATACATAAACCTGGACTGGTACCAATCCTGGTTATGTAACCAGGCATCCACTGACCTGACTATAGTGGATTATTATACCCATCTTCAGCCCTCTCTTAGGAATTAATTAGTGCTGAACCTGCTTTGTAGGTGCAGGTAAAATATGTAAGTGATTATTATGTAAGGGGACTGACATTGCCTTACATGGATCTGTGCATTTCTCTTATACAAAATCTCTCGCTCATCCAAGGAGATCGATGAATTGACATTGCCTTATGTGAATCTGTGCATTCTTTTATCCAACTTCTCTCGCTCATCTGAAGACATGGATGACTGACATTGCATTATTATGTGAGCCTGCATTCTCTCCTGCAACATCTCCTGCTCCAGCCTGGAAAGAGAAATTCTGTTTGTCTTCAAAGATTTCATTGGCAACTATTTTTTCAATGATCACTTTCTTCTATCAAGCAAATGTAGACATCAAAGGTAAGCTAGATTGTTGGAAGTTTTAGCTTGGAACCCAAATCAAATTGTGTGGTTTTAAAGTCAACTATTGCATAAGCAAACATCGATGCTTACAAGGAAAGTAGGAAATTGTATAATTCCAATTGGAAATTTTAATATACATGGGTTGCCAACTAGCCTTGGTTTGAACCCATAGTGAACACTCACGGTAGAGTATGGCAAGTGTCATATATGAGAAGGAATTCCCATATTTATAATTGGTTTTATGATTAATTTTTAATCATAAATGCCACATGCGACTACTACAATGTCTAGTCGCTTTGGACAAGGCAATAGATAGTCAAAATAAATGGCTTGTGCAAAATGCCTGAACTCTGAGCTTCAACTCCAACAGAACTGTCCACTTGAGGTACAAAACTGACATTACAGAGACACAAATTTCATCACAATCAGGTGGCTCAGGTTCAGATTCTTTGTGGTATAAAGCAAGAAGTTTTTTGTGAAGTGACAGTTTTACAGTAAACAAATAAGAATGCTTCAGGTGCCGGGATGACTGCACAGTGGGTAGACACCAACCCGAGTGAATTTTCCACTTTTGGAGCACCATCTGCTTCTTCACTTGCTTCAGTTTTGTTATGTTGGTTTCCTAAAGCCTGATCCCTAGACTCATACCTATGCATCAACTGATAAAAACTGTAATGGTCAACCGGTAACTATGCTGCTGGCCAGTAGGTATCTTTAGGATCGTTGGTTGCAACAACCGATTCAATCCTGAACAAAGAATGGCATCCTGAACACTAAACTCTCAGGACCTCTAATCGATAGAGAAGATTTCATCAAACAGTAAGAGATGATGCTTGGTGGGATTTTGATAGAACTGGCTACTAAGAAAAAAGGCCACATCTCTGCTGCCGACCAAAACAATCATTCCTTGCATGTTCTTTACCACCACCATTGAGATCAGTCCCATGCATTTCATGGAATAACTGTGAAACCAAACTATGTGAACCATGACTGAGCCCAGTAAATCCACCAGAGCCCATAACTGAGTTGCTAGCCACCTTGTTAATCTCCTCAAACTCCTCCTTTTGTTCCTCTGCCAAATGCTCACCAGTGACTTCTGCTCTATTACCAACCTTACTTGTACAAGTTTCCTCAAGTGCATGGAACTTCTCAGAAGTGACTGAATCAGGTGCGGCTGTTACACAATGATCAAAACCCAATTGCAGCTGATCCTTATCAACAATCAAACGTACCCTGTACAACTCATTCACAGCCTTTACAACAGCTTCCTTAGCTTGCAAAACAGGAATGGAATCACTATCAACATGTCCTGCAATTGAAGAAATGAATTCATGATTAGCTCCTTGCAATTATTCCACATACATCAGCAAATGGTAAATCATGAAATGGTAACTGCAGGTTGGTGGCTGGATTAAGACAAATGGAGGAAAATAACATGGCATAAGTCCAGCTCAGTGATTTGAGTTCCAACAAAAATTTACCCAGTGGAGATGACACCCATCCCATATCCAAGTTTTCTCGAGTTTCAAGGCAGATACTATACTCCTTAAGTGCATTTGAAATTGCATCTTCATCACCTCCACACCACAACACATGAAAATCATGTGGTCGCAATTGAGCCATATCCCCAATTGCACGTTGGTGCACAACCTTCAAAAATTCCTGCACTTTTTGGATTACAGCCTCACATGCAGCTTCTGGCCCATGAAGAAGTGCTTGAATGTCCTCCTGCACTTCATGTTGTGCATCTGAGTAGCTTGGCATGTTCCCAAACAAGAAGTAACCCTCACTCAGTATTGATTGAGCTGCAACTCTGAGTTCACAGGCTGCAGAGTCACTTGTAGAATAACTCATGATTGTCTCCCGCAGAAGACCAGTTGCTGGATCAGAAAGCGTACTAGTCTTATCAAAGCGATACATGTAGATCATCTTAAACATGCGGACTATGATAGGGCAAAAAGGAGCATTTCCCACAACCAAACTCCGGCTTATCATTATAGCTCTCACAATCTGATGATGCTCTGCATCAGAATGCATCCAAGGTCTAGGAGGAAGACCATCAATGAAATCTGACTTCAAAATATGAAGCAGAGGCGACCAGTGCCAAAGCATTTGCTCCTTCTCTGCATCTTGCCTTTTGTCAAATTCCTCAAGCTTTTCCTGCACATATCTCTCTCTTTGCAGGACAAGCTCTGCATCAGCTGCTGCCTTTTGAGCTTCAAGCCGTAGCAAGTCTTGAACATAGGTCAAGTACTGCTCAAGGGCAACAACCTCCATGTTTTGTGCCTCTATGTCAGAGCAACCTCTAGTGAATCTAAACCTGTTCATTGTGAGCTTCACTGCATTCTTTTCCTCTTCAGTAGCTTCAGCCTGTCAAGACATAGTACCCTTTAGAAATTCTGAACTAAAAGGAAAAAATTAAACAGAGAATAAACCAAGACCACAACTTGTCAATAGATCAACTATATAGAAAACCCTATGGGTCTAAGCCCATGCATCAGCTGACATCCCAAGCAACATACCTCTCTTTCCATGTACCATGTCCCATATGAAATTCGTAAGCCTGCATCAATGCTTCCACTCTTCACGTGCTCATGGAGAGTTGGCATGAAGCTACTATCATTCACATTGGGGAAACTACTTGGTAACAACTCAAATTGCAGAAGATGCCACAGCCCTGGACATGGTTTCTTCTCAAGACACGGAGTCATCGATACATCTCCCTGCATACATTTGGCAACAGCCCAAGCTTGTTGTTCCACCTGAATCCGTGTCAACTTCACACTTGTTGGATTTGGGGTTTCAAGCCCTAGGTTCTCTCTGACCTTACTTGCAAGCTCCTCCTTGAGTGGATTATGCTTCTTCCTTTTGGTCTTGCAGGCTGAAGAAGAAAGCATACCTCTCAATTTGAGTTTCTCCAGTTGGAGAGGGGTTAGTTGATCAACTTCTGTGCCTCCTTCCAATTCCTCAATAGCTTCTTCCAAATCCTCCTCCATGTCTTGGTCCTTGTCATTATCATCCTCAACAATTTTGGGCACATCGGATTTCTTCCTCTTTGGCCTGGAGGCAGTCTTCCTGGGTTTCATGTAACCATGCTTGATCAAAATCTCCTCAATCTCTGCCCTCTGACCTTTCTCAAAGACTGGATAAATCTTCAAGATGGTTTTCCGCCCATCCCCTGTCACACCAGTACAGCCATCGAGTCTGTGCAGATTCAACTTGTTCTTATCCTTATACAGCACCTTACAATGGATGCAAAAGAAGGGTTTTCGCTTGGACCCATTAAGCTCTTTGGCCCTCGCCAAGTGATGACACTCACAAGTCAGATCCTCATATTCGTCAGTGTCATAATCCTCTTCATACACCTTCCTATTCTCCTCCATCCGCGTGTGCTTCACCATCATGTCCCTCACATGACTTCCACAAAATTACTGCCTCTTAATCCTTCATGCACTCACTCTGCACCCATTCCTCCAGTTGCGAAAACTGCCCACAAATTAAGTTCTAAATTCCCCAATGTTATCAGAAATCTCAAAATACTCTCTTCCATCTTAATTGATACTTCCTCCTCCTTCTCCTTCTCCTCCTCCTCCTCCACCTCTCTACTCCCACAAATTCATCCCAAAACCCAAGAAATGTAAATCAAGAAATTTTCTTTTTGACTACATCGGAGAAATGACCATCATCAATATGCAGCAAAGCAATTTCACGAATTTTAGTGTGACATCCAGCAGCCAATTCAGGAGCTGCAATTCAATTCACCCATATTGAAGCCATGATCTCTCTCATCACCTCTTTAAAGTCTAGGCCTCCTTCTCAAGATTTAAAACCTCCACATTCCAAAAGAAAACAGCAATACAGCAATGCATCATCTTCCCCCACTTTCAATGCATCACCTTCCTCAACACTTTCGATGTATCATCTTCCTCCAAATTTCCAATGCATCAACTTCCTCCACTTTCAATGCATCATCTTCCACTTCAGTGCATCATCTTCAACTCCGAGCACTGCAGCAACAATTGTGTACTTCTTAGCGAAGCATCAGAGATCAGTGAAAGTCACAAGGCGAATTAGGGTTAGGGTTTTCTGACCTCCGGAGTCCGGGTATATTGATCGTTCATCTTTAATTACACCTGAAGAAAGGGTGCAAAAGAGAATTTTCCCCACGAATTTTATTTTTTTGGAATGGAAATGGTTATCAAACTTGAGAACCTAGGAGTTGCGGATTTTAGGGGAAATTCCATTCATAACCGCAGGTTATTAAATTTTGAGATTGGGTAGATCCCGAAACCGTCTGGGGCAGGGTACCAGGAAAATCTGATGGCCTCACAAAACTGGTGCAATGCTGCCTTTAAGTTGACCTCCTCCTAAATCCTGGTTTCAAGGTTTTTAATCATCTTCTGCCAAATTATCACTGCATTTTGTAAGCACTTGACTTTGGTGACAAGAATCGGCTTTTGCATTGGCAGTTAGTGTTTCAAGCACTCAAAAGATTTATAACAGAGAACAACACTGTAGGTGTAGGAGCAATGCACACAAAAAAAGCTCAGTAACAAACAAGTAAGCCACTTTCTCAATTTAGGACCAACACGGAGTTCACAATGTGCCATAGCTGAATGGGTCAGTACAGGCATCTTGTGTAGGGTAAGGCCCCACCGCATGCACATTCCAGAAATAAGGGGCCTAGGTTGAGGCCCTACAGGCCTTTTGTTGCAGGCAAAAGGCATCCCATTCTCTGAGGGGATGTTATTAATGTTTAAAGACCCTACAAATATGCTAGGATATTTCTCCAAGTGTTATGCACTATAGACAATTTCCACTTAGGATATGTGCAGCTGTAATGTCACCCATATGCAGTTTCAAACAATTTGAGACTGCTGAACACACAGTTGAAGGCATCTTCCACAAACCAAACTGGCATTTCTGCACTAATAAGAAATTGAAGGAGGCTATTGCAATCAGCTTGGGTAGGGTGATTTGGTAGACAACCAAGTTCAGTAAGGGGATCCCCAAAGTTTAGCATTGCTAACATCCTCTTGGATTCAAGCATTGGAAAATTCTCCATACTAATGATCTTTGTCAACCTGAAAGGCATCAGGAGATGAACAATAACAGAGTAGATAAGTCAGATATGACAACATTCCAACAAACAATCAGCAAGTATGAGAAAGAGGAATCCTAAGCAAAAGGAAAAACAGGCCAGAAACAAAACTAAATTTGGAATAACAGTGATGGTCATACACATATGCAACAACCTTCAACGATATCCATGGCATTGACCACTTACTGTACACCCTCAATATTCAGAGACTCTGGCATGCTACGTCACACTATTGAGACAGCAATGTATATTAAAATAATTACAAGAATAACTCCAAATTCAAAAGTTGAGAGCCTTGAAGAGGTAGCTTTGTAGACACCACAGCAGTAACACAGAAACTTGAAAAAGCTGCACCATCTACCCCCAGCTTCTAGACATATAACATATGCTAAGGTTGATCCACCCACTGCATGAAAGTAGCTTCTGTAATGAGTGAAGTTCTTAAACAAGTTCACATTTACTGTCAATAAACAACTAGATCAAGAACCTAGGCCTAGATTTTCAGACCCGGGTCCAACTTAACTTTCTTTCCACAGCTGTACAACCTAGATCTTTCTCAGAGAACCACTGTTTTAGAACACACAGCCCCTAATCAAGGGCTTTAGGACCCACATGGAGTGAGCGAGGGCCTGGACCACCCACCCCTTTGTGAAGGTGCATAACCTTGCTGGGCACCACCTGTAAAACTCCCGGTTTCTCTGCATCATCCAGCTCAAAAATTTAACAGAATAATAATCTAGCTCCAACACAAGACAAACATGCTGAAGGACTACCAGGAGGACAGGCAACATTTCAGCAACACTAGTTGATGTTATGAACAAACCAAGAACCATGAAGTGCCAATTGAGCAAATTAAATGTTTGACTACCAAAACTGTATTTGCTACCTTGAAGCTATGAATCTTATCTTATCCTTATTCTTACACAACAGAATTGATGTGAAGTGCTGACTTTTGAAACAAAAGAAAAACTGAAATGATGAGACAAGACATCCTATTGGGAAATCTAGTCCCTAGAACTTTAATTTAAAATTCAAATCTGATAAGTTAATCTCTGTATAATTGAGAAACCAACTGCAACAGCAGAGAAGATTTGTCAATAATAAATCCAAAGAAATTCAAGAACTTGATGATGTCAATTACTCCTGAGGATGCCAGATCTAAACAACCTTACTCCACATAACCATGAAGAGAAGATTTCCAAAGAAATGAGGGGCATCAATTCACAAGCTCAGAGTCTAAAATCATGTTATCAAGACTCTGCATAAAATCAGTGTCAGGTTACCAATGCATATGCAAATTTGTATTCCACATTCGTGATCTGTCTGAATGAGAGAGATGGAAAAATTCAATTACCAGAAAGTGCAGACACTTGCTCAGGAGTGAGTTTTGCGGAAAATCCATTCAATCCTTCCTTATAGCTGTACACCAAGGCTCCCTTGGCTGCCTCATGACTGCAAGCTCGCAACTTGAAATTTAGCTTTGCCATTCAAACCCTGGGAAAGGAAGTCAGAAATTGAACCCTAACTTTACTCATTCCCAGTCCCGCTGCCAAAAAGAACACCCCCCGCCCTTGCCCCCGTAATTCAAATGGAAAGAGAGAAAAGAGACCTATCAGACACGGAGGCCAGTGTATTGAGGTGCAGAGATTCGAGATCCTCTGCATTGGTATCTCCCTTCTCCATGTACACAATGTACACGGCAGCATCTCCCTGAAATCGAAAACCAGGGCTTCATGTCAAAGAAACAGAACACCAGACCATGAAACCATCCACACATCGAGACAATCCATTACCACAAACAAGAAAACAAAAACAACAACAACAACTACTACTACTACTACTACAAAAGACCATCTGTCTCATAAACCCTAAGGCAACGATAAGGCGAAGATATAATGCCTAAAGCGAACAAACATGAGGAAGGAAAACATTGAGGCTAAAACCACGCACCTGGGCCATGCTTGGTTTGAAAAGAAGAAGAAGCAACAAGCAATTGAGCGCAAGGATTGTTCCAACAAACACTGGCTTGCAAAGCATATGCATCCAAGCTTTTCACAATTTTATAGAATTGGTCACACCTCACACGGACACACCACACACACAAACACGCGCGAATCTTCAAAAGGGAAAAAAAAAATGCACTTCCTCGTAATCGAGGTTTCCCTATTTGATTTGCAAAACACAACACAAGATGCTCGTTCCTTGCTACCACCGCGTTAATTTCTTTCAGCAAAAACCCGCCTCCCAAGAAACTCTCGAACGCGGAATCCTCGCCAAAAGGTATCGCTACTATGTACTACTACCACTACTGACGACAGGGAAGATTCTTCGAAGAGATAACTAACCTTGTCAACCGGATGAAACCTTGACACATGTCGAACCAGGCCAATTGGATGAAACTTTGCCACCTGTTGAATTAGAACTAGGATAAATTGGATGAAACCCTGACACATTGTTGAACCAGGTCAATTGGATGAAACCTTGCTGGCCACATCTTGAATTAGAACTAGGATAAATTGGATGAAACTTTAACACATGTTGAACCAGGCCAATTGGATGAAACCTTGCTGGCCACATGTTGAATTAGAACTAGGATCCATCTATTGGATTGAAACCTTAACACATGTTGAACCAGGCCAATTGGATGAAACATTGCTGGCCACATGTTGAATTAAAACTAGGATAAATTGGATGAAATCTTGCCACGTGTTGAACTAGGTTTAGGGGGTTTTCGTTTTTACAACCTTGTTAATAGGATGAAATCTTGCCACATGTCATACTATTTGCCCGATTGGTTTTTAATTTTGGGAAAAATTAAGCAAAATCAGAATTGGAACCTGGAACCGGCCAAAAACCAAAAATTGGAGGGATGCTATTTGATGAGCCTACGAACAGCACCTGAGCACAATCGAATATTTTTTTAGAATATTTTGCCCACATCAACAAAATATCTAAAAAAATATTCTTTGACACACAGGACAAAATATTTGCTCACGTGGAAAGATATTTTGTCACATGTTCATGAATGAATAAATATTTATGGATGAAAATGAGAATGAAAACAAAATGGATGAACTTTTTAAATGAAAGCCAGTGAGAAATATTTTTTTTGTGAAAAATTGAACAAAAGAAACAAGGTGAATTTTTTTTTATGTTGGTTTATTTTGAATAATTCAAGACTTAAAATGCTTAAATCATATTTCATATTTTCTTGATATTCTATATATTAAGCTTTGCAGTGTCTAAACCAATAAGTACCTCAAGAAAATAAGAAGGCTATGAGCCAAGGCAAAAAATGGTGACGATAAGTTTCAAAAATAGAAACTTCGTGTGGCTAATGTGAAGGCCCAACAGGCACTCAAGATGGGCCCTGTTTTTTCCTTTTGGGGGTGGGGTGAGGGTGGTTATTTTTTATTTTTCTTCTTTCTTCTCAATGTGTTCCCTATATTTTTTCATCATGCCCCTTTTAGGTTGACCAAGTTCCCAATTTGGTCCTTAAGGTGTTCCCAATAACACTTCAATTTTGTCCCATATGGTTTGCCCAAAGTTCAATTATCATGTATATAAACTAAAAAGCTAATTGCTGGGAAATATATTTTTGTCTATTTTGCAACTGGGGTCCAAAGAGGTGCTTCCAATATGGAGAGCCAAATGTTCCAAAAGAATTTTTTATGGGCCAATGAACAAGGTTCATTGAAAAAAAAGAAAAAGTTATGAACACACCCATGAACTAATTAATATGAATCAGATATTAACAAAAAAAATATTAATCGAAATCCAATTCAGTTGCACACAATTTTGTAGACCTACCAAGAGATATGCCAGACATTACCTCTTCACCACCAAGAGGCATGTACCCATTCAGATTTGAAAGAATGCCCTTACAATATTTATATCATTTCAAAGGTATGCGCCAATCCAAACATTACCTCTTCACCACCAAGGGGCATGCACCCATTCGGATTTGAAAGCATATGTTGTAACCCTTACATTGTCTATATCATTTCAAGTTGTTTATTATTTTTAATTATTTTTTCAACCTTTTATATCCACGACCATTCTTGTTATTTCTAAAGTCAATTTTTTCCCCCTCAACTACTAAATAGCAT
>Ga0209208_10010639_pt1 | contig 11911 bp, 6 predicted proteins | sample S1TSphfallax_3_FD_187694 | JGI IMG/M metagenome (GOLD analysis project Ga0209208, IMG submission 187694) | Host-associated microbial communities from peat moss isolated from Minnesota, USA - S1T2_Fd - Sphagnum fallax MG (SPAdes) (version 2) | ecosystem: Host-associated > Plants > Peat moss >...
TCTTCATATTTCATTTATAGCCAGATTTGGCTAAATCTTCCTAGGGATGATCACCACTTTTTCTACATCCAGTTTGGTCTCATTTTGAGTGAACAGTTCACACTGTGCAACACGAAGTAGTGAGGCAGAGATTATAAGAGCATCTCCACCGGTGCTCAGTATGTCACTCTGGATAATAAAATTAAATGTCTAAGTTTAGCTGTGTTTTTTTGGCAACCCCACCAGCCCCACTGGAACTCCATATATATGGGGACTACTAATAGCAAACCACCTGGACCAATCATTATGATTGACCAATCAGAAATACTGAGCTGCAGTTAGGTCCAATGTGTTACACTCGTTTTTGGAGGTGCACAACTCTGTTGGCAAGCTGCATGAAATTTGGTGTAGAAAAACCAATTTCCTAGGCTAAACTGGCACATTTTGACTTTTTCGCAGTAAATTGTACTGTCTGGAGTCACATACTGAGCACCGTTGGAGATGCTCTAAGGAAGCATGCAGGTGTCAAAGAGGTGATCATCAGCTGCTTCCTTCTTCCATACCTGCAAACTTCAAGAGCTAGCTAGCTAGCGCACTCCTGCCGTCTAGCTTGGAAGGCGCCCTAGACATGCCCTTGCCATCTAGCTAGACAGCAGACGTGCTAGATATGCACTTGCCATCTAGCTAAAAAGCAGGCTCGCACTGGACGTTTGCCCGCCTTGGAAAACAGCGAGGAAAGGTCGTCTAGCTATCTAGCCTAGAAAAACTTGTACAAGAATCTATGTACAAGTGGAGCTAAATAAAATTTCATATGGGTTTGCAGGACTAGCATAAGTTGCCAGTGATCAGCTGGAGTTTGTTGTCAAGTGAACATTGATCAGAAGATATCGCAGTTCTTCGATGAAGCTGCTGCTAGCTGCTTGTGGATCACACTTGCATCCGTGTATTAAGTATCTGCAACCCACTGCAGGCAGGTTCCTTCAGCTCTTGATGTGATGTCGGACGACGACAACGTCCCGTGTGCATTGCCGAAGTGATCATAATCTGCGCTTGCAGCTTCCCTGCGCCGTATTTGCTTTCTTCCTTCTACTTCCAGATTTAGCAAAATATCAGCTACTTTTCGCTGTCCCATGACGGTGATCAAGCCCATGAAGCTCGCTGGAAATTGTGACTCATGATCACTGCAGCAGCAGCAATCCATGAATTTCGCTCCAAGTCTAATTGTGTCGGCGGTGTCACGCGTTACCTAGCTAGTTTCTTCTCTAGTGGACACGATCCTCTATTCCCGCCGTAGCTGCTGCTTCTTTTGAATTCTAAGCTTCGACAGCATTTGCTGCTGCAGTTTCTAATTTTTGGGTCGTTTTCAGATTTTTCTTTTTAACTGGGATCAATCCAAGTCTGTATACCAATTAATAATTGTCAATGGCAGACACCGACCAACTATACTGTAAATGTTCAAGTAGAATTATTTCTCCTCGTCTAGTTATCAAAGCTTCCTGCATAACTCCTAGAAGCTTAATATTCCGCTAACTACTAGTGCTTAAAATTGTCTAGCTAGTTAGCTAGGTAATATTAGATCATCATGCAGTAGCCGGCCGTGGAAAGTTCATAATCTTTTCAAGGATGTTTACAGATCTCAAAGCGCGTATGATTAGTCAACTTTATTCTAGCTCATATTGCCTGAAAGAATTCTTGCGCAATTTGCAGATCTACATGAGCAAATTGCGAGAACAAATTGCAGATATCAACACTGGTGGCAACAACCCTACTAGCAGTCTTTTTCACTTTTTTTTCTCAGTGAAAAATCGTCAAAACGTAACACTGATTCAAAATTTCGGCAAAAATTCCCTTTTTTTCCCCCTAAAACCTTCTATAGAAACCTTCAACACCTCCCCTCGAACTTGGAACTAGATTGACGAATTCCAACAGAGTATTTCCTTAGATGACGAACCCACACATAGAAGTGATGAGGGTTCAAGGAGCTGTACTAGAGAGGTCATCGATCTGGTAAACTGCACTATGATTTGTCTTATGGATGATTTGTCTGCTAGTGAGAAAAGTGTGAGATCTAGAACAGTTGCTTTTAGCTTGGGTGGAACAGGGGCTACCCAGTTCATCAATTGCTAAATAAAGAAGGCAACATCTAACTGGTAAATCATGAGAGTGCACTTTGGTTATCATTTGCAACATCTGGGTCAGTTTCTTCACATCTTTTATTTGAAGCTCTCCAAGCGAACTCCTCAACTAGACAGCTTCTTTTGCTCCACTTGTTAATGCCATGTACTCTGCTTCTATTGATGAAAGGGCAGTACAAGGTTGCTTCCTGTTGCCCCATGTTAGTTATAGGATTTGATCCAAGATGAAATAAATTTAACTAGTACTTGACTTCTGATCTTCCAAGTCTCTTCCCTAATCAATCAATGTTTGAGTACCCTTCAAGAGTGCTCGCCTCCCCTTGTTGATAACAAATTCCCAGATAAACAATGCCTTCGATGTATGTAAACAACATGTTGCACCATGTCCAAGTGAGGAGTTTGAGTGAGGCTTGTTGAAAAACCTTCTTACGACCCATCTTCACAGCAAACGAGATGTTAAGGCATATTTGCGTTAAGACATGTTTGCGTTAGGAATTTCAGCTTATCTACCATCTTCAGGTGGTCTTGTGCATTGACATCAAAAGCTCCCATGTCTTGCATTAGTTTAAGTCTAGTTACTATAGGAATAGTTGCAACATTACATTGAGAATATCCAAATTCTTTTAACAAGTTAAAGTTTAGTTACCATAGGAATAGTTGCAACATTACATTGAGAATACTCAAATTCTTTTAACAAGTTAAAGTTTAGTTACCATAGGAATAGTTGCAACATTACATTGAGAATACCCAAATTCTTTCAACAAGTTGAAGTCTTAGTTACCATAGGAATAGTTGCAACATTACATTGAGCATACCCAAATTCTTTCAACAAGCTTAACCATAGGAATAGTTACAACATTACATTGAGCATACCCAAATTCTTTCAACAAGTTTAAACTTCTAGTCACCATAGGAATAGTTGCAACATTACATTGAGCATACCCAAATTCTTTCAACAAGCTTAAACTTCTAGTTACCATAGGAATAGTTGTAACATTACATTGAACATACAGGTAAATTCTTTCAACATTTGTGTAGTATATAGCCTTTTTGTGTGACTATGATACTTTTAGGATGGAAAAAATATTCCAAACTTAATGAATGGCTTAGTAGATCCATGTCTATCATCTCAAACTTCTTTTCAATCTCATTCCTTATCTATTGCACTTTAGCAATATTGTTACCCATGAAATAAACATCATCTATGTATAGAATCACCATGAAGACTTGATCTCCCTCACAAAAATAATATAGGTTGCCATATCAAGTCAAATTTTCTACTCCAAGTTCCCTATACAAGTAATCATCTATCTTAATGTACCAAGCTCATGATGCTTGGCATGGGCCATATAGTGCTTTCAGCGACCTACACATCTTGTTTTTCTCAACTTTTTCTTCAAACCCTTTAGGTTGTTAGATCTAGGTCCTTCTTTTGATAGGTCTCTCCTCAAGAGGGTTGTTTTTGTGTCTAGGTGGTAAATAGGTCAATCATCATGTTTTGTTAATGTTGTGGTGGTTTGGAAGGTCTTATACTTGTGTGCATCCAGCTTAACAAGAGTGACATGATGTGTATCCAATATTTAGTTTTTTATGTCAAAATTGATACTAATCTTATAAGTCTTTAATTTGTTTAAATGATAATTTTAAAATACATATTATGAAATGAATTTAATGAGAATAAAATATTTTAAAACATTCATTGAATATTGTAATCAATGTTTATTAATCATTGTAAGGACACTTATTTTTGAAGATATTGTTTTAACATGATGTATTTTGGAGTTCGAACTTCTTTAAATATATATTTAAATAGTAAATATGTAGAAGACTATACCATATTTAAATATTTGTTTAAAGAACCTTGAACTCCAACATATATCATGTTTAATCTTGTTGGGACCTTATTGCATGATCCTAATTAGATCCTAATAAGATCCTAATCAACTTGCTAAATTAGGAAGTTCAAGAGAATAAATCAAAGTTATTTGCAAACAATTCACAACTCTTTAGAAGTGAATTAAATATTTGCCCAACAACATCATCTTGTTTTAGTTCTCCAATGTTCGTTAGTTGGTTGATGGTGTCCTTCAACTCCTTGAAAAAATCTACCGTATAAACATTTTCTTCCAACCTAACATATATGAGTCTTGTTTTTTAAAATAGTTGTTGAACATTAAATTTTTTGTTTAAACAATTTTTTTTAATGTTCACCACATCCTTGCTAGGTCAATGATCTTGGTAATGTGTGGAATGAATTCATCTTCCAAAACCAAGTAATGATAACCAAAGTTTTTTTATCTTAAATTTTAAATTAATGTTAAAATTTTTTACTTTCTTACATTAATTCTTTAAGGTGAAAGCATGAATAAGGGGACTGTGTGGATTATCACACTTGTAATTATTCTGAATTATATACAAATGTAAAATTTAAAATCATATTCAAAATTAACATTACAAATTTTTAATTATTCATGTTGTCATAAACTTTAATAGGAATCATCATAAAAAATCTGCATGAATCTGAAAAGGTTATGGATTCGTAATGGACTTTTGAAAAGACAACACTACACTTGTCACACAAAGAAAATGAAAAATGTGGATTCAAAAAATACATCAAATTAGTGTCAAAATAAAAATTAAAAAATAAAGCATCATCAAAGGAAGAATTGAGTGAAATGCAATGAATTTTTTGTAATATATATATATATATATTTAAAAATTTAAATGATGTGATTGTTATAAATTTTATCCTTGGGAGTCCATTTCACATTAACATTTTAAAACTTTTTGCATGAATTTTTTTCAGTCACGTGTTTAGGGATATACATAAATTGGATTATCAATATTTCTGATTAAAAAATAGGGGATACTTATAGGATTTGTTGTTCGTGTCGATACAATAATCTCCAACCCAGTGGCTAACCCAGTGGCTGGAGAGTGGGCAATTCCTCCAGATTCAAGTGATGGACAAAATTTCCTCCTTGCTCCATGTTCTTGGGACAAAGGATGTCTAGCTGCATTGCAGTTTTGGTAACCCTTCTCTTGCCTTCTTTTCCACTCCAATGGTAAAAGCACCTGAGGACCAAGAGCTTTGTCTTAATTTCAAAGCCATTTCCAGACCCCAGAATTTTTTGTGGTTCCAAAAGCTTGAGTACTGAAACTTCCCCAGCCATTTTTTCTCTTGAAAAACACCTATCTCATAAATTTCCGGAAATTCCCTGGTTCCTCAGACAGTTTCTGTCCAGGAGTTGTTTTTTGCACATTCCATACAATTTGGCAATCCCGCTGGGAGAATGCCATATCTATGTTGGTGAAATAGTCTCCTGTACAATTAGTAGGCAACCCTACTCACAATGTTCACATACCTGTTCTCGTCACATGACAGGCTTAACATACACGGTCCCTTGTATGATCAAAGTTGCTGGCAGATGCATTTCTGAGGCAGACACTGTGATGTGTGCTCACAGTATGCAGGAAGGAAGGAATTTGGGTTTAGGGCATAAACAAATCAGGTTTTCCTACACTAACAGCGACAAAAAACTGTATAGGTAATATGGAAAGAGATCAGGCTTGGCAAATACCCTACCTAAACCATGAAGAATGCAGAAGATTTTCACAAGTGCACTTGACTCAGCACCTGTAGACAAACAAAGATCCCCACCACAATACCATATTTGAAATACTCTGAGTGCAGTTCTTGCCTCAGACCTTGTCCAAACAAAGATAGGCATCACAATACCAGACAGTGCAATGAGTAGGCAATCTATAGTGCTCCTTCAAAGAAAGTGCAATGCAACTCTTGCAAACTGACAGAAGAAGTTCACCATGTTAGTCACACAATTTCTATTAATGCCTGAGCCACATCTAAAATGTACTTGACGAGCCAGAATTTTTTGGTTGGGCTTGCTGACAGATATGACACATACTAATGAGTATCCTAAGGTTCAACTTGGTGGAAACAGCTACATAAATAAGAGATAAATTGCCATTAATCAAACCAATTCAACTTCTAAAATCACAAAGTGGGGCAGCTTTCAGATATGTTTCGTGCCAGATTTCATATGATGCAAAAGTCATATTCTGAGAATGATTGTGAACTATCGTCAGCAAGGCTGCCTTCATTTGAGTTGGATAGATCATATATTACAGAGATCACAACTTGCAATTGTTAGCTGATCTTCACAGCTTAGCATCAATACCTTGGCTGCCAATACACTAAAAGGTCCTGCCTAACTTCAGATGCCAAACTGAGAAAGGCAGAGTAGTAATTTATGTTACACCAGGAGGCTGCTTGAGTTTAGTTGCCTTCCCCAGCATTCCACAAACTGTCTGTTTGTTGGTGGCTTCCTGGAACTGTAGACTAGCACTTTGCAATCACAATGAAGAAATTTAGGTTGAAAAGAACAGGCTGTCTCTCATCTTGAGAATCTCTCAGTCCCTGTTTCTCACAAGGAGAATGACCTCCAGTGCAGAGGTTAGTCTCTCCAAGTACCAGCTTCCGGACATTGTCATTAAGGCATGCAAATAGATGTCAATTTACATGCTTAGGGTTCATGGAAACACAATGTCTGAAATGTCCCCACAAGAGTTCAATCAGAACAAAATGTAAACCCAATAACTCCAAATTTTGCTTTCATCAAGTTTTCCTCATCCAATGATGGAAACCCTATGAGAGCCACTTTTTCTGTACTGACATGGTAAGAACAGCTAAACCCTAATTTACAATGTTGCATCCCAGCATGAGAGGAATTATATACCTTGGAATTTTTTGATGCAACCAGCTGTAAGAGCTTGTGTTCAGAGCAGCAAAAGATCTGAAACTGCAAAGGGATCCAGGCACTGCAATTTAACAGAATTCTTCAAAAAATGACAGGGGGAAAGGGTATTGCATCACCTCCAGAGAGCCAAAATTCTCGAGCAACAGAAGAAAATTGTGACGAAACCTCTCCTAGAAGCAGAAACAATGCTTCAGGTGGGATGATTCTCCTTTCTTCATTCTTCAGGCAGTCCATGACATATGAGTGCGACCAGTTTGGTGATTTGGAGAAACCCATCCGAATTCATTACAGCCCGAAAGCCAGTCAGGCGAGAACTTCCTGATTCCACTTTCTATCTCCATGTTAGCCGGAAACAACAATCGCCAAAATGTCGAGTTTCGCCCTGCGCTCAAAGAAACGGACTGTGGCACCTCCGAACACTTGGTCGATCACCGTCCATCTTTCACAGAAAGAAGTTGGTAGAAAGTACTTGCCAAATCGTGTTGTGATAACATTCGCGAGAAAGAGCCAGCATCCTAGGCCTCAGATGGAGTTACCAATGGCTCGGGAAGTGACCGCTAGCTTTAAGGCCAGAACGTAGAACACTCAATCCCTCACACTTTCCGACCATCGACTCCAATTGCTGATCCCTTAGAGTCGTTGGTTTCGCGAGGTGTATTAGAGGAGATTGATCGAATCCCGGAATTCAGGCCCAATAAGCACCTCTTAGAGGACTAGGAAAGATACGCACATTACCAGGAAGTTCTCGTGGGACCGGAGAAAGAAAGATGCGCACATGACGCGGATGGACCGGAAATTAATGCTCAACGACCGTAGTATACCATAGTCCAGATGAAACACGGCAGGTCTTCCTCATCCGCAACCCCCGGGTACCTTCTTCACCGTCGGTTCACGACCTAGTCTGTCTTGGGCGAGTTCGAGGAAGCGGCTATTTTCTGACTGAAAGTCGCTCTCTGCAGTGAAGGAGGAGCAATGCTTATTATTGGGTGTTCGCTTCTCCTGGCTGATTGCCCAGGTAAAAACAATGTGTAATGGCATATGCAATTACAAAATGGTTTTAAGTTGCATATGGAACTATGACTTGCAACTATTATTAATTTGGACCAAATAAAAAGATGAAAAATGTAATCATATCATCCAACAACTAATGGCATCTAATGATAGATTAAAATTTAGTTGTTTTGCGACTAATAATGTGATTCATAGGTTACTTTGCTCGAATTTTGTGTTTGTTTCAAGCCGAGAAACGGAGCACGCTGTATTTGCCTGAGAGAGAAAGCGTGATCATTGAATTGGGCTGGTTCATTGCTGGGTGTTCAATTCTTCTTTTCCGTGCAGATCATTGCTGAGAGGAAGTCCTCGGTCACTCTTTGCGCTTGTTTCAATAAAGACAAGAAACGGAGCTGTCGATTTGTGCGCAAGAAGAGTGATCAGTGACTGTAAATCGGGTTGACTTCACGTTCGTGCAATCCCCGGTTGATCAGCTGTAATAACATGGATTTGAAAGCGCTGCTGCTGATCCAAGGCATCATTGTAGCTACTTGTTTGTCCACTTTTGTAGCTGCTCGTCAGTTAGCACCCGAGCCATCGGCGTCGTCCCCGTCGGCATCATCATCATCGTCATCCTTGTGTTCACGAGCGCTCGCGACCACGCTGTGGGGTGCCGCTTTCGCGTTCTTCAGCTTGATGGCCGATGCATGGCCTACCTCTAAAACAGTCGCGTCGGTGAGTGGCAAGCTTTCTTACGGCACGAGGTTGGCGTTCTTCCTTGTATGTGCACCGGTGGCCCCAATGTGTGCAATTAGTGAGATTTTAGTAAATTTGTCCGCCACTTTGAGATATCGCCAAATCCTTAGAAGGTCAGGCAATCCTGAACTAGCAGCAGATACCATGTCTATGTCTAATAAGTTAAGGAGGGTCATAGAAGACATCCTTGTTATATTGTTTGGGATCAACCAACCACCAGGTTTCTTGAAGAGTACAAGAATAGTAGCAAGTACTTACATTGTGCTAGGAATGAGTGATTCGACCACGTTACCATCTACACATATCTATAGAGACGATAGTCCAGTAAAGGAGGATAATATGGCCGATGCTTTGACCCTTGGGCATAAGACGGCTGAAAATTCATGCCTGATGCTGCTAAGTCATGCGGGGAAATTGGCTTTATTGGAAAGTAGTATCCTTCCTAATTATAAGCAACTTCGATTTGTAGATGGTAGGAGTGGTATAGCAACACTTATACTTGCTGTGCAAGCAATAGGATATGCTACGTCTATTGTTTATAGAGCAATTCATCATTTGCCAGTGAGTCCTATAGAAGCCATAGGGTTTGCTTTTAGCATGTTGGTCATTGTTCATTCTGTTGTTCATAGTGTGGGAGTGATGTGTCAAAATCCTCTTGTCATATACTTGAACCCTACACAACAACAAGAAATGTTCGATAAACGTAAGTCTACTCGATGGTCAAATGTGGATAACGTAAATTGAGAAAATGCGGCGATGGTGGGAATGGTGGTGGTGGGGAGCGTGGTGGTGGCATTCACGATACTTGTTGAATGGCATGTGTTAAAAATAAGTTGGTTGGATGCAATTGGGCCCATTCTCTTTTTGCTTTCTCTTATCACCCAGTTATTTTTAATTATCATAGTCTTGAAATATTCGGATAGATTAATATGGGGTATTTTGTTACTTTGTGGGAGTTCCATGATTAGTTTTGGTGGGATAGTTGTATCCATTGTGGCCACCGTAGGGAATTGGCAGACTAACAAGTTTGATAGTCGCACCCCTCCTGTGATATTCAACTTACCATTTCTAGGTTAAAAGTAATTTTGCTTAATTTAGTGATGAATTTTACATAATACCCACAGCATTGATACATCATCAAATGTTGTTTTGGATGTGATAGGATATCAAGGTTTAAAAATTATTGTCATGTATTATTATGTGAAACACTTCTTATGATAATAAATACCTATGTTTGTACACATTTCATTTGTTGAGTTCATATTGTTCTAATGTCAATTAAAAGCATTCCAATCATTTTGCATAGTTATATGATAATATTATATGAATTAATAAGTTGTTTTCATGCTTCACATTGCATTTAACCCTAAATTACAGAAAGAAAAACTCCAACATATTATGTTCAATGTGTCTTAACACCCCCCTAAATAAGGTGAGTTATTTTAATGTATTTTTCAATCAAGTTTTGAATGTCAATGATTGCACAATTATGTTTTCAACTTTACCCATCATTTGAATGACATTTGAAATACTATGTGCATATTATAGATTGTCATGTTTCATTTAAAAAAACATGGATGTAAATGTAGTTCCAATAAGGGAATTTTTTGTCTCAAGTTTGAACGTACCATAAAAAGGTAACCTCTACATGCAATAGATTGCTAGTTCCAATTTTTATTTCAGTTTTTTAAGTCGTTGAATAGTATATTGTGAAATGTTGAAAGAAATCTACCCTTCAAAGTAATCTCGTCAAAGATGTAAAATTCTCCCTGCTTCCATTGAGTTTGTTCAAATAGTTAACATACATATGATTCAAAACAAAAGAAAAATGGTGAGAATTTCATGAAAGGAATAATAAGTAATCATTGTTGAATGGAAGTTGCGAGAAATGCCCTTTTTATGACATATTGAAAAGAATTTGAATGTGAATACAATTTCAAAAAAAACCAAATCCAATTCTATTAATTTCAAATTATATGACATTTATCCATAATTCCTAATTGTGTTATATCAATGGTAGCTTGGTATATGTTTGGATAATAAAAGAAGTTATGAATGTTGTTGAAGATTCCATTTAAATGATTGTATGAGATTGAATGCCTAGTAGGTGGCAATTCACATTTACCAATGTCTCTTCCCATGCAAAGTTTTGGAAATGCAACTTCACGAAATTGTGAGATCCATTCAGATATCACAAAAGGCTTTTGTTTGTTTGTGATCACACCATACACTAACCCTCTAAAATCATGGGCCTTTTGCTATGCTTTTGGTATGACGAAAGAACTTTGAATAAGGCAATGTGCTTGTTTAGCAATTTTCATACCAATAGAACGAAAATTATTGAATTTATACAATATTTGTCTATGAAAATAAGTTGAATTTGGAAAAATGATTTTGCTATAATAATTCTAAGATGACACCCACTTCAACCAAAACAGTATTTAGCTTGGTGATCTCATAGGAGGGTTAGTTTATACTTGGCCATTACCACAAAGTTTTGAGCTAATTTTAATGCACTCACCATGAAAATAATCATGATATTTCCCATTGTATGGTCTAACAAAAAAATTCCTTTGTCATGAACACTGTTGGTTTTAATAAAGTATGATTTTATTGATTTCATCTATGAATAGCAATATTTTTCTATTAGCACCATCAACTATTTTTTGAGACAATTAAATTCTCTATTTTTTTGTAAATATAATATAACACATACCAAAATCACTTCTAGATTTAAAGTTATGTCATAAAAGTTCAATGCTTGCTATTTAAATAATATGAAGATTAAAAAGATCATTAAACAAGATCATTACACTTACTAATTTGATGTAGGAACATTTATTGTCATTTTACATTATAAAGTTTTTAATGTTTTAATTTATACATAATTTTTAAAAATATATCAAAACAAATAAAATCCAATTTACTTCCAAGAAGAAAATTTGAAACATAATAATCTAATTTAATATGTTTTTAAAATTAACACCTAAATTATTGCATTCAGGTTACATATATAAAGCTTCAAAACAATGTCTATAGATTCATACCATTTCACCAAGTGTTATTCGTGAACATTGTTTCATCTTGCTTTGAATAAAAAACTTGACAAGTCATACTTTTTCCTTAAATACCTTGATATAGATCCTGTTAAATTTTGATATATCAATTACAACAAAATTTCCAAAGTTTGATTCTTAAAAAATCAAGAAAAAATAACCACTAACCCTTTAGAAGCTTGGGTATTGACCATCCGATAAAACATGGGAAAACTTC
>Ga0209208_10010641_pt1 | contig 11910 bp, 12 predicted proteins | sample S1TSphfallax_3_FD_187694 | JGI IMG/M metagenome (GOLD analysis project Ga0209208, IMG submission 187694) | Host-associated microbial communities from peat moss isolated from Minnesota, USA - S1T2_Fd - Sphagnum fallax MG (SPAdes) (version 2) | ecosystem: Host-associated > Plants > Peat moss >...
CAACAATACTAAATGATGATGATGAAACCTTGCCAATCATAAATAAACTAAAGCACCCAAAAAAAGAATAATACAAGGAACAAAATGGAAGGACCCATGTCCAAGAAGACAAAAAAAACCACCTAAAAGGGCAAACCACAAGGGGAACATCAAGTTTCCAAACCCCCTCCTATCGCAAAAAGCATATTAAATAAGGAAAGGGGATCCTAAAGTATGTAAGAACTACCATTGGTCTACTTTCATATTCTTGAAATACATTGCATTGGGTTTTGTATGTATTTTGAACTTCCTAGTAGTGTTTCTTTTACTAGGCCAATTCCTTACCCTAAAACTTGAACTCCTACCTATAAGCTTGGAAAATAAAATAAAATTACATAATTCACCCAATTATGAATTTAGCAATTAAAATTTGTTCAATTATGAATTTAACAATTAAAATTTTGCATGGGTGCCTATCAAAAACACACACATGTTGCCATTGCATGGTTCCTAAATCCAAATTGGATATGCTAGATTGCTCCACCTTAGGGTTTAGGGTTTTCCTAGAGGAGGTCCCTCCTAGGTCACCATCAATCTTGTTGATCATTTTACCTTTTTTGTCACCTCTTTCTATGTATTTTGACAAGTCATTGTCATCAAACTTTGCCACTTGTGTCCATGGTGCTTGAAAGGGGAATTATTGTGAGTAATGAGCTACAACAAAAAAACCTACTCTAGCTTTCCCAATTCCTTAATTTCTCTAATCTTGAATCCTTCTAAATTGTTGCACAACAAAAATGTGATTAAGTTTTATAGTTGAATGTCATTTATCATTGAATATTGAAAATTTGTGCATCTTGCAAGTGGCAACATTTTAAAATTGGTTGTTTTGATATGAATGGCAATCCCGCCTTCAACCAATTGCAACTTGATTAAACGAATCAAGATATTGTTTTGGAGAACTTTAGATTGATTATGACACTTCAAATTGAAGTCTTGATTTGATACTCGACTTAAACCTTGGTATTTAAAAACATCTTTGGATCTTCAATTTGTTATGTATGAAAATTTGCAATGTTTTTGGATTCTAGAGGCTTGTCATAGCACCACCCACTTTGAAAAGCATGTTTTGGAATCTAAAACATGGAATCAAAACCTAACTTCATGCTTTTAGGATGTTACATTTTGAAATCATAAAATTGTTGCAATTAGGGTTTTAATGGTTTACAACTACTATGCATAACACAAGCACACAAAACTTAAAAGGGCTTCTTACTTGAACATTTTTGTTATTCATGTAGATTTCATGCATTTCATGATTGTCATCAATATTTGATTTGCAAAACTCAAATTTCTAATACAGTAGGTTGTGATGTTTTCATTAATAGTGGTGGAACTTTGGTTATTGTGAAAGGCAATAGTTCTTGATCTTCTTTGTCAATTACATAATCCTTACTCTTGAATTTAAAGGCATCATGTTTACACCATGTTGCCATTAGTTTACCAAAAAAAAATCGAGCAAATAATTTTTATTTAATGTATCCCATCTCATGTTTTTACCCTCAATGTTAACTTCATACAAAGTCTTAAAGTTGACGTTGATTGTACCATTGTTGATTTAATTCAAGTAGAAGTTGAATTAGAAAACAACAAGAAATGAATTTTTTTATATGAAATGAATCATCACTTCCAAAATGCATGGGTTGCAAATTTACTTTGGATACAATCAATGGTGGGTGTTAACTAGAGGGTGCATCAAGTGAAATGAAAAGTGTACAACGAAATTGAAAGGTGCGATAAATTTCTAGTACCAAAATTAATTTTTTTATGGAAGCATGTTGATTGAAAAAATGCAATTACTACAATTCTTAATGTGGTAATATCATGAATTATTATTTTTCAAAAATAAACTAGCATGTGTTCAATGAATGCTTGTAATTTTTTTATGGAAGCATGTTGATTGAAAAAATGCAATTACTACAATTCTTAATGTGGTAATATCATGAATTATTATTTTTCAAAAATAAACTAGCATGTGTTCAATGAATGCTTGTATGTGCCAAGGGGTAGGGATTCTATGGTGCAATAAGTAATTGCATGTATTGTGGTATAGGGAAAAAGAAGTCTGTTTAGTTTCCATTCATCTTTCATATATTTTCTCAAGGTAGGCATGTAATGAAGTATGAACAAATGTAATTTTTGTTGGTTTTTTTTACTTGCCTATCCATCCATCCAAGCATTAAAGTGAATGTGCTAGTTGGGAGATTGTCAAAAGTTTGCATCATGTCGTGTTGACAACCACTAAGGAAGCAATTATGGCTCCAAGTTTTCTTTCACTTTATGTAGATGACGTAATTATAATCAACAACCAATTATGTAGTTGTAGCTTGGAAACATGTGCATGTATTGTTTACACTTGAGCAATTGGTTGAAGGTGGGACTACCACTAGTATCAAAACAATCATTTTTTTTCTACTCTAATGAAGTTTGGTGGTTTGTTTAAAAAACAAATTTCAAAATGTTTAATGTGTCTAAGAGCTAATTGTGCCTCAACATTTCAAAGGGTCAATTTGGAATTATTATTTTAATGAAGATTAAACCAAGTGCCTTACCTCGTGAAAATCCATTGAGTGGCACACAAAAGCAACCTTGCAATTCAAAACTTGGGAAAGAATACAAGACTTTAAAAAATGGTAGTTGAATTTAGTTATGTGGAAGCAAGCAAGGCCAATTTGTTGAATTTATGTGACATTGATACAATCCTATGAGCTTGTCATGTATTTTGCTTGTGCTAGAATTTGTTAATGCTTTGATGAAGTTTGCATATGCCAAAGGTGTGTTTGTTTGTGACTACACTACTATTGTCAAAATCTATTAAATAAACTTGTACGAAATGTATGGAGATTCAAACACCTCTTTCCAAATTGCAAACTTTCTAAATTTATTGATGTGGTTATAAACACATCTTTATAAAGATTATGCAAGATTGAGTAGCTGACTTGAATGTTGGCATGGAACACTTGGAATTTTGGATTATGGAACAATCCCATATGGTTCATTATGTTGATCCTTTGATTAACATCCATTCTCTAATTATTTGTGAGGGTTTTGAAGTAAATATCTTAGGTATGAAGGCCTAATGCATTGTTGCATGTGATCTATTAGTCATTGAATTGGAGTGCAAATTCTTGGACCATGAGGTAATGATGAATGTTCTTGGGGTCATTTACCCACAATATTGGTTACAATTAAATTGCGAATCCACTTTTTAAACTCATATGAACTTCATCAAATGGCATCATAATACACTGAAAAAACTTGGTACATTTAGTTCATGGGTTTTTGAGCCATTTTTAAGGGATATTTTGGATTTGCAAACATATCTTTTCAAATTGACGATAAAAACTCAAGTTCATAAAGTCATGGAAAATCCCAGAGATGAAAATTCAATCATTCAATCATGGCATCAACTTGCCACAAATAATTTGTTATTAGTTTATCTTTTTGAAGTCATGAATCTTACTTAATTGGCCATTGTCCAAGTTGTTGGCATTGTTGAAGATGAAAGAATTTTTTCCACATTCACCTTCATGAAGTCCAAGCTTCAAAAATGGTACTAACACCCACTCGTGCACCAATTTGGATGGATTATGCACTAATGGGTGTACCATTTTTGTCCGTGCCTATCCTTCTACTATCCCAAGTGTTGAACATAGGTTTGACTGTTGTTTTCCCCCATCCTCAACCATGCTAGTGTTTTTTTTCTTGAACTTTTTCTTTACTTCCCCACACTTGCCTTAGTGTCACCTACCTACCTACATTTAGACTACATGCCTATGCACCAAAAAGGCCTACTATCTCCCCCACCTTCCTACCTACCCACATGCCCAACTACCTACTTATGTGCCCATTTAGCTAACTAGCAACCCACACACCCAACTACATACCTATGCATTAAAATAACACAAGCACAACAATCACCAATGAAAATATTGCAATAAACCAAGTAGGTTGTTTCCCCATCCTTTTTACCTACTATCCAATGAGGTAAATACCTATTAGAACCAACCTACTTGGCTAAACCTACCTCCTTCATCAACACTCCAACCAAACCCGTAACTATTGAAAACAATATTCAAGGGGCATAAAAATGGGTATTGTAACTACATTGAATTCGTTTACTTTAGGACTATAAAAGGCAACAATTAAACTACTTCTCAAAACCCACATGTGGGTATTGCAAAATAACTTGATTTCCCTAATTGGGCCACATTACTCAAATGAAGAACCCATTTTTGTAATACCCTCATTGCAATTTCTGCTTAAGGTTCTAACCTATGCATTACCTTTATTAAGGTAATTCACACACATTGGATTCTTTTGTTGGATTGTAATACCTTCTTGCCACATTTAGAATATCATATATAACTTCATTTCCATTTAATATCCTACCTTACTTGAATCACATGTGAATTATCCTTTATAAAGGTAATGCATGAACATTAAATGGATATGTTTACATGTAATACCCTTAGGATTGGTTGACATTTAATCTAATCCATTACATTCTACAATACCCTTAAGAAAATATCATGCCAAATTCATTTGTGCATTACCCTCATCAAGGTAATGCATACACATTGGATTAATTTGATGATACACAAACCTTTAAGCTAATTTTTATTAACCTAATTCTCACTTGCATTACCTTATCAAGGTAATGCAAATGCACTAAAGGGATGCAATACCTTCAAAAGAGGTGACGATTATTTTACCTCATATATTTCATTGATGCAATACCCATATAAAGGTAACACCTAATCTTTGCATCATTTTGATAAAATGTAATACCTTTAGAAGGGGTTTAATTTATTTTATGTCATTTACAACAATACACCTATAATGGTGATACAAAAGCATTGGCATATTGAAGACATGCAATACTTTTAAGTTTTTTATCATCTTGATTCATTTGTGCATTGTCTTCACTAAGGTAATGCATATGCATCAAACATAGGTAGTACCCTCATGATGAGTTTTAAATATTTTATATCATATATTACATCAATGCAATACCCTAATGGTAATATATGCGTAGAGATATTAGATTTTGTTGAAATGTAATACCTTAAGGAAGATCTACAACATCAATGGATTACCCTTAAGCTTATGAGGCAAATGCATATGCACTAGATTATTTGTTGAGTTACAATACCTTAAGTCAAGGTTCATTTCATTTACTACATCAATGTAATACCATGATGAAGGTAAGACCTAAAGATTGCAATATTTTGGAAACAATGCAATACCCATGTTACGGTAACACCTAAACACAAGATCATTTTGTTGAAATTCAATACCCATAAAATGGGCTTGAATTATCTACTCTCATCAACAACATCATTGCAATACCCCTATTATGAATTGAAAATATTTTGTTTTTTTTAATTCACATTTGCAATACCCATATCAAATTAATGTAGATACATTGCATTTTTTCCTTGAAATGTTTTCTTGGGACATCTTTGAAATATCATATATGACTTAATTCATTTGTGCATTATTTTCATTAATGACGTTAGACCATCATGTTTTTTTTTTTTTTTTTTTGCTCATGTGAGTATCATGAAAAGTTTTGTAATGAATTATTAGGTTTGTTTTATAACTTGCTTGAAGTTCATTTATATCAAAATTGTTAAAGCTTCACCCACCACATTAAAAATAGTTTTATCAATTGACAATTGTAAATGCATGGAACAACATATGTTATTTCTTTTGATCCTACAAATGTACGACACTCATTTATTCCCGACTCCTTTTTTTATAAGAATCCGCATGTTGCAACATTGTTTCATGCCAATCTTTGAGGCAATTAATTGAATTGACCAAGCCATCTTCCATTTGATTGAAAATCTTGCTAGGGTGATTTGATTCATTAGCCAAGGACACATAAAGGACTTGGATATTTTATACAACAATTCATAAACATGATTTTTCATGGTCACAAAATTGGACACTAGCTAACTCTTTGCATTAGGAGGTGATCTTGACCATTGTATCCCATAACCAAATTGAAGCTCATTCGATGGGGGCAAATAATCCTTCTGTTTGATCAATGTTAACACCATCATAAGAAAAAGGGTCATTATCATATGTGTCCAAAAACCCACCAATGTTTATTACATTGGTCCTTTCAACCATGTCCTTGTTGTAAGCTTCATTTTTATGAAAAGTCATCATCAACTTGCAAGTAGGTCGGGTTTACAAACATTGCTTTGAACTCATCATGATTAAACCCATATCATGTGCCGCAATAATCAATGATATTGTTCAGAATAAAATCAGCACATGTCATGAAAATAACTTAGTGTTTGCATAAATTCCCAGGCAATGCCTATTTGCATGTGCAAGATGCATATTTAGTGAAGGGGGCATGAAAATTTAAATGACATCAAGATGGTGTTGGCTTTGCAACATCCATGCATTAACATTGTTTTCACCCACCAAAGTCAAGTGAATCACATCGGTGTGTGGAATTTACAATGTCTTCTTCACACTTGCAACCACATGTCATGCCACAACCTTGTTCTTTATGAACCTTCGCCTCTTCATCTCCACTTGGTGCATATAGTGTCATGCCATAGTCATAGTTAGCCTCCACACCAACCAAACAATGTGACACCCCTTAAGACCTTTTGTTTCAAAAGATAACCATCACTTTAAGGTCCATGGTAAGATTTTATGTTGGCTTGGGTATCTTGATTTGAGCGTGGCACTCAACAAAAACCCACTATTCATAAGTCTACATAGACATGCGCATTGCATACGAGGGCCATGGGTTATTTTTTATAGGTGTAAAAAATTTAAATAATTCATAAGTTATATCCACAAACCCAAGAATGTAGGCAAAAGGTTTAAAATCGGCTAATTGTGTCCCAAGTTAGCAATAGTAAGCCCCAAAATATCTAGTCCATGCATTGTTGGGATTTAAGGGTATTGAAGGTTTCCACCACCTTATCCCTCTCCATGCTTTGAAAGACTCAATGTTTTCTCTTGGGTTGATGGACATGAACATCATTGTGTGCAAATAGTGCAATATTGCACACCTCACCTTTACATTTTTAAATTTTCTCCACAAACCACAAGCACCATGCTTTCAAAACAAACCAAAATCAAGACATTGTCTTGGCTCCACACAATCTTGGATTGCACATAAACATCAATTTAAAAAAAATAAAAATTAAACATAGTGCTATGCATTCCCCAACCCAATGTAAATCCCAGAATTATGAAAATACAACAAAAAATGTCAAAACAAAATAGATTCACCATAATGCACATAGTTCTTGTGACACATCATTCACAATGAAAAATGATGGTTTCTAATCAGGCTTGTTTGCTACAAGTTTCACCCATGATGGAATCAACCATTACATTAAATCTTCACAAGTTTGTCAATTAATGATGACCCATGCAATTGGAACCCCAATGGAATGAAGGTCAAATGCCATCAATGTGAAGAGATGGTACTTCACATCGATGGTGCCAAATGTGGCATCCATGGAAATAGTGCCATTATGACTTAATTGGAACATGGCTTGGAACTGTGTTGGTGTTTAAATCCCAACAGTGAAAGGGACTTGAATTCTATTCACTTCGTTTACATCTTGAAAATAAAAGACATCATTTGGGGGGCACATACCCACGATTGGATAAAAAAATTCCGAGTTCTTATGTAGGTGCCAACTACCCCTCTTATGCTTCTAGTCCAAATAAGCAATGTTTTTGTAGTCTAATGAAGTCATCCTTAATCATGGGTTCCCCTACATTAACCCTTGCCCACCAAATTGCTTTGTGTTTGTTATATATTTGCTTCATTGTGTACCCTAGCCCCAATTGATTTCATATGTAGTCCTTTAACTTTTGTGACATACATGGAACATACAAAGACATTTGTGAAGTGGATTCAAGGTCATGTGCACCATGTGTAAGCTTTCCATTGGTTCACATGTATGTTCAATGGGATCTCCACAATCTTGGGTTGTGTGTATAGTCACTTGATCAAAAAATGAACAAACAAACATGTTTTATGGACCTTATGTGATTGGGTACTCCATAATGATTTTCGAGCCTAGACACACATTGATACCTACAAGACATAATCCAATTCAATTAATTCACACAAAACATGTGATATAACATCCAAAATGTCAAAACCCAAAATATATGTTGTTATATTATACCAAGTATGTCTAAGGTGATTCGTGGTCATTGGATTTTTGACTTTTTCTTGCAAGACCAAATTTTTGCTTTTGTTCCATTCATCTAAGGTTTGCATATCCCTTCATTCACCTTCTAGATTTCTTTGATATCTTTGCATTGGGGATATATGTAATTTCAATTGCCACCTTATTATGGCCTCCATGCTAAACCCATTTTTCCACACCAAATCCACATTGGAAAAATGTGACCTTACCAGGTTTTGGACCTAAATGGATTGAAACAATGGAGTTTGCCCCACACTAATAATCTCTCAAAAATTCACTACATGGTACCTTTTCAGGTTTGTCATTAATGTGCCAAATAACTAATATAATTTTTAAAAAAAAATTTGATGTTTAAATTTTTTATATTGAAAATTTTGACATATTAGGAATAAATTTAATAATATTGTGATATGTTTTCATCAATTTCTTGTTGTGCTTTTGGTTAGACTGATGAAAGGCTTCATTTCTTTGTTGAATTGGTTGTGGGTTCGAATTCGGCTATGTTAATTGAATTTTTGAGTTTTTTGGCTATGTTAATTGAATTTTTGAGTTTTTTAGCATTCAATATTTTTTTTCCTAAAAATTTCAGCAAAAGTGAAAATAATATAATTTATGCCAAACTTGAAAAGGTACTACAATATGCAAGAATAAGTTTTACCCTATTTCATGTCAATATTTTAATTCTTGTTCCAATATATTAACTCATAAACTCATTTTACCATAATTAATGGACGATAATACATTCACATTTCACCTAACCCATCATTAATTTTATTGTATGTATCCATAATCAAATTAGCACAATTGAATGCCCAACCAATCATTAAAATTTTTGAGAAGAAATAAAGCTATTTATTTCAACAAATTTAATCAAAATTAACCCTAAACCCTACACAAAAAAAGAAGGTAGTATCATCACTTGGTATGGTCGGTATGGTATTTGTATCCATTGCCCCAAATTGAGATCCAACTTTCATTACCCTTTTGGGAGCTACAAGTTGAAAGCCCAACCAATTGAATAACGAGTAAACAAATATTACAAATCTCATTCAACAAATGATTACATGTGGAAAAAAAAAACACGATGGTGAAAATGAATATTACAACTTAAAAACTTTACACCCAAATTTTCCAATTACACCCAAATTTTCCAATTTTTTAATAGTGACAAACATGTTCTAATTTGCATCAAACCATGAACCCCTTAATGGTGGTATTATATGAACCCAAACCCTAAACAATGGTATGCAAATTCCCAAGTTGGGAAATTTTGGTAGATTCATATTAATAATGGAAAAGGAAACCTTACTTTGATAAACTACTTAAATAAGGGTCACTTCTTAGAAATAAATTTATTAAAGGAGAAAAAAAAATCATATTCTAATGTCAAAACTTGAATGAAATAAGGAAGTATTATTCATACCTCTTGTGAATTAAGAATTGTCTTCCCTCTCCTTCAAAAGAGAAAAAATGAATTGAATTTATTATATGCATGTCTCTCAAAGTGAAAGAAATTATAAATCCTATTTAAATCTCTCTTGTTTTATATTTAATTAACATTAAGGTGGGTGTGTGCTTTGAATTGTTAATGTCATAAAAAGTTTGGGTGCACCCTTCAAATATCCATGTGTGCATATATCCAAGAAATGGTGCTAGTAAATATCCACAATTGATTGTCTCCAAAGGCAATACTCACATCTAGGTACTTAATGTAATTTTACTTGAATTATGTAATACCCGATAGGACAATCATAACTATAATATCATAATCCAAACCTTTAGATGCAATACCTTTCAATAAATGGGGGTATATTTTAATGGCACTATCCTCATATGGGTGGTTCCCCATAATAAATTATGGCATTCCATACAATTATAGCAAGGATGTCCAATCCAATTGCAATACCTTCACATAATATGATCTAATTTAATTTAATATAGTAATTTTGGAATGTCAACTATGAAATAATTGATTTTTTACAATGATGGTACTACACAAAAGCATGCGTTTAAATTTTAATTGAATTTGCATAAACTTTTAAATTATGATTGCAATACCCTCACAATTTTTCAATACATTCAATCAATTTTCGCTTAATGCAAGATGCACATCTAGTGTTACATATGGATTCTAACTTTGTATTTGCAAATAAAATTCAAATTTTTTACAAGTATATGTATTTGCATCATTTTTTTCCAATACCAATGGTCTATATCTATGGATGCTACATTAACCAACAAAAATGTGGCATTGAAAATTCATAAATTCCATAAACCACATGATACAAAATTTGTATTAGTCCAAAAATGGAATGTCAAGTCTTAAAAATGATCTAAGTTTTAAAATCATCCCATATTTAATTGCTATTGCTTTCACTTTCATTCTCGCTTGACTAGGATTATCACTAATTTAATCCATTTGCTCTTTGATAATGTGCAGTTATATTTTATGAAATTTGAGCATATTATCATGTGTATAATTGTTGATTCACCAAAAAAAATTTCATTACGTCCATTGCAAAGGCTTCCTTAGAAGTACTTTGAATCCTAAGGTGGGCATACACACAAACCAATGAATATAATTTACCAACACAAATCTCAAGCATAATGTGAATTTCAAGTGAAAATTGAATGTGAAACTATTTACCAACCATGAACCAATTCCATTTCATGGTAATGAATGACTAAAGTGAACTCCTTCTTGCACTCCTTTTTCCTAAAAGATCTTGCCCAACTCCAACTATCCCAAACATCCTTAAGGCCTTTCATGTAGGAGGGCCTTTCTACATTTAATTAAACAAGATCATCATCATTCTCTAGCTTAGTCATCAAAAAGGGGGAATGGACCCCACACCCCATGTCAGAATGTCACTATGGCCCACCTAACTAGGTGAACATCATATGTAATGAATTAACCTTGCCTTTCATTTTGGATGGTTGTTGAAAACAAAAATGACTTTCCAACCAAAACTTCACCAAGTAAACAAATAGAAGTGAAAAAATTGAACTTATAAAAAATGCACCCATCATTATATGTTTGTAATTTGATGTCAATAACTTGATAATTATATAATCATCTAAGGTTAACATTGGTACGATAATTTTATAATTATTTAAGAGTTAACATTGGTGACTTATTAGGTGGTAAAGTTTTATAATTTAATAATGATTTGATTATTATGATAATTAATGTGCATTAATCAAACATGATAATTTATTAATAATTTTTTTACATATATTAATGTACACAGCTCAAATATGTTGAATCATTAAATTGTTTTTTGCACAAACTAATATGCATGACTTAAAAATGATGATTCAATATAAAATTCTTTGCACAAATTAATGTGCATATTGTTATATAAGATTTTTGGACATTTTCTTATTTAATTTATTTTTTTTGGGGTACATAGAGGGATGTTTGAAGCTTTTGAAAACACCTTCGTTGAACATAAACAACAAAAAGTTGAAAAATTTGTAAAATAGAGTTGTGAAAGAGAATTGAAATTTTTTAATTTTTAAAAGTTTTAACATAATTTGTGAATATGTAAAATTCATGATAAGAAGCATGTTTGTAACATTATAATTATGCATTAAAAAATAGAGATGTAAATAAATATTTGTACAAACACTAACATAAATCCTCATAACTATTTAATTAAAA
>Ga0209208_10010643_pt1 | contig 11908 bp, 10 predicted proteins | sample S1TSphfallax_3_FD_187694 | JGI IMG/M metagenome (GOLD analysis project Ga0209208, IMG submission 187694) | Host-associated microbial communities from peat moss isolated from Minnesota, USA - S1T2_Fd - Sphagnum fallax MG (SPAdes) (version 2) | ecosystem: Host-associated > Plants > Peat moss >...
TGTTGGCACATTAATTTTAGTTCCTTTTTTTAAAATAATTTTTTTGTGGGCCCATTTTGCACCATTAAATTGAAATTTTGTGGGCACATTTGCCTTTTCTTAGTAAACATTCCTATTTAAGTCTCAAAAATGAGCAAAACTATAACTTTAAATTAAATCAAACTAGCCTGCCTTAAAGGCCTAGACTAACTATCATTATTCAAGCTTTCAAAATTCAACATATGTGTCAAGTTTTTTTTTTTGAATTTTGTGAAGTAGGTTGACCTGCAATCATCACAAGAGGACTTAGCCAAAATTGGCTAGAGTTTGGGGAATCAAATAGATTGTTTTTCAAACCTCACCTTTATATGTGTGGTTTCAAATTAAATTAAACACCAATGACTACCTTAAAGGCCTATACGAATCATCAATTTCCGAACTTGGCCTCTTTCTTTCCATGGTGTCCTTGCAACATTTGTCTCTTCCAAATTGAGATGCATCATTTCTTGTATCTTGTGTCACCATGTGATTATCCCAAGAACACACATAAACAAAGCAATTATTCCTTCCCCCCAACCCCACCTTTAAAGGCCCCTTAACCCTTATATGCCAAGGAAGGTCAATTTGGTCCACCCCTCTCCTAAGATTCCAAGCTAGGAGCACTAGTTTCAAAATTTGACATGCATGGGTTGTAGCTACCATGTCATTGAGTAGGGCTCACCCTTCTAATGAAAGTTTATTGTCTTTGGTTGTTTGTTATAAGAATTTTGTGAACTACACAACGTAGAGGAAGCTTTGGGCAACTCTAAAATGTGAAAGTCAATGACAAGTTTTGGTGCTCTATGTTTTCAACATTTTGAAAACAAAAGTTAAATAAGATGCTGGAGTGCCATTTTTCATCACAGTTCCAAACTGTCTGAATTTTTTTGTTTGCCCTCAAAAAAAAGAAAATTAATATTTTTCTCTAAATTTTTCTTGCAAGTTAACCAATTGGATAGTTAACTTTGATCATTCATTACTCATTCATTTCAACTCCTTTTTGGATAAATTTTTCTCATGACTCACATACATGCCTTTTATCCACAATCAAAGTTTTATTCATAAATGAAACATTTTGGTTGAAGTCTCCAAAAACTTGCAATCTTGAAAAGTATCAAAAATAAAAAGTCTAAAATTTATTTCTCTTTTTTTCCCCACCAAAACATTTAGCTTGAACTCCTTTACAACTCCACAAGTCAGATTTTCAAATTTTCAACATTTGGCATGACTTTTAAGCACATTTGTGTGGGCTAATCCATTTTTTGGACTGAAACGGTTTGGGTCAACTCTCAATTAATAGTTAAGCCTTCACAAGGTGACATTAGTAAGTGGAAGGTGCCTTCACACTTAAAGAATAGGCTTTGGGTGCTTCAGCACTTAGAGGGGTGGGTTATCTTATGATCTATGCATCCATCATTGCCTCATGGTTTATGTGTTATGTAAAGCGCTCACAGCAGGGTGTTACTATGCAAAAGCTGCATGCATGTTATTGTAATCCATTCAACTTGTGCTTATGCAATGCTAATGTCCGCAAAAGGAGGGCATTCCTGAAATGGTAGGCTAGGTTTGAGTAGGCCATACCTTGCCCCCATATTTTGAGAATGCCTCCACCCAAGGCAAATGGGAGTGCATGCATAGGCTGGCTCACTAATTAATTCATATAGGAGCCATGCTAGAGTGTGTCTGGCCTCAACAGACCCCAACATTATGTTAGTAGGTCGGTCAGTGTGGGCAAAAGAAAATCCTTTAAGAAAAGTCATTTCCAGTGTGATTCATATTCATTAGTTGGGTGCTGGGTGGCCCAACTAGTCTTTTCCTTTGGGCTAGTTATATAGGTTATCTGAGTAGAACTTTAAGCAAAGGATATGGGATAAAGTGTGCTACTATTGGGAACATATTGAGAACTTAGGGAACAAATCATGAAGAAAATTAATAATAATCATTGGGAACACAATGGACTCATGTGGAACATACTGGGAACACCAAATTAAAAACAAACCCATATTGTTTTTGTTTGGGTTGAGCTTCTGGAATGATGACATTGATGGGTCAGTGTACTCAAAAGAATGTGGTGGTGTGTTGGATCCCCATTGGATTGCATAAGGAAATTTGCCACAAAGAAGAGAGTCCCATGCATGTGATGAGCCAAGGGTGTGTCTTTCAACAACCCTTCCAACATGGTCAATGGTAGCATACAGAATAAGGGCTCTCCCTCAGGCTAAACCCTACTACACAAGTTTGCTCTGGTTTTTTCTTTTCATGTGCTGGTAGGCCTTAGGATCCTGAGTATAGGAGAAGGCAGCATTTCTTTTAAGGATTTTGTGATGTAGCCAAAGTGGTGATCATCTAGAAGGTAATTTAGCCAAATTTGGCTGCATAATAGATAAGAAGGTAGAAAAAAAAACAGCATCCTTCTATATTCTTGGCTACCTTCTGGAAATTGTCATAAGACTCTGGCGATTTGGAATGTTTTTAAATTCAATATCTGGCAAATTTGGACCATTTTTTCATGAAAAATCCTTTGTATTGAAATCATATTTTTCAGGTCGAAATTTGGCGAAATTTTGCCAGTGTAAGAAACACTGGTCTGAGAGAGGTCTGTTTTCAGACCCTTTCAGAATCCGAGGTGCCATCACCGGACGACGAAGGTCAAGTGTAAGGTACTGAAAATTCTGGAGGGGTGTGAAAACAGACCCTTCTCTTGCATGAAGAACCAGCTAGTTTTTTTTTGAGGTACTCTTGACCAGTTGACTGGCATTTTACAAAGTTGTAATGTCTAGTGAAAAATTATTCGTGAACAGTGACCTTAACATACAAAGCAAAGATCTGGCCAGTTCTTTATTGACAGTGAAGCAGTGTCTCCTATAATTTTCAAAATTGACATTTCTGGGGCTAAATATCTCCACTAAAGGTGCATACACACTTGGTGTTAGGGGCTCTAGTGTTGAGTCCCCTAACACCATTTAGGTTAGCCATTTAGGACTTAAACTTAGTTACCATGAAAATTTTATGTTAAGCTAACATTCACTTAACATTAAACTATCACCCATTTAACATCAGGTGCCATAGGATGCCACCTAGATTTCAATTTAACACCGACTTAACATCAAGTGTGAATGCACCATTAAGAGACCTGCTTAAGAAGACACAGGTACCAGTGTAGGTCCTACTTGTTCACCCTGGCCTTCATGAAGTACCAGAAGACAATTCGTTTTCTCACTGTTTTCCTTTCATTGTTCCCTTGCATGAGAACAAGAAAATAGTCTGCATGACATACTGAAAAGCACACTGATGCTTTGTTTCTTTCTACTTTCTCCTTGCCTATTGCTCCCACAATTTCAGTGAAGCAAAGCCAGACTATGATCAAAAGAAATGAACCAAATGAGTCAAATGAACCCATAAACAGATTTAACCACAACTGGGAGCTCAAGGTCCAAGTTTAGTGTGATGAAACAATGTGTTTGCTATGGCCTTTTCATAGAAATCAATCATTCTTAATCTCCAGAACTTCATATTTGTTTCTAACTAAACAATCATCATCAAGATATTCAACTAGTTTATAATCTACTATCAAACATGTCAACCTTATTTTCCATAAATTTTGGAAGTTTAATGTTCTTTGTCCACCCACAATTGCACTATATTCATAGTCCCAATCTATCATTTTGTTACCAGATGCATTCCACATTTAATTTCATCACATATGCACAACTTAGCATTCCTATTTTGGCGGTTGCTTGCTGAATCTTTGAAAGTTTGACCTTGGTTTCATTTTGTTGTTGTTGCATCCCAACAATTTGATTTTATTCTTGAATATTGCATATGTGGAAATTGCAGTACCATGCCCATCAAGCCATTATAACTTGGATATACAAGTCAAATTTTTCTTGCAGTAGGAATGATGTCAACAATATTTACATCAAGTCCTGAAACAAGCACACACTTTGTTTGACCTCTTTTCTTTGAAGTGCCATTTTTCTTTTGAATGTGAGTTGCTGGTAAGATGCAATTGCTTTTGCAGTAGAAATTGTACAATTGTTATTATGGATGTCCATTGTTGTATTGTTGTGCTGCCCTCTTTTCTGTTCCCAAACAAACCAAGTTTGGCCATATCATCTACATCATGACTGACATCATTTGTCATTGGCTCCAGAATATCACCCAGCCCAAAACTCATTGTGCAATTATTTTTCAAATTTGGATTGAAATTTTCAATAATATATTACTAGGCTATCAATCTATTTCAAGATTTTTTAACACTTGAACTTCCTTCTCACAACAATATAAACATTTCTGTTCAATGAATGTTTCATTCTAGGAACTACCTATGTCCACCTATGAAGGTCATGTATGAAGTAAGTCAAGGTGCAGATTTGATAGTTTCTCTGTGTAACATGACATCTTTTGGAATTACTTTTCTGATTTTGCTATAAAATTAGGATTAGACATCCAACAATGGCAACATGATCAAACATCATTATTTCAGATTAAAATATGATCAGAATTTTGAACTTGATGAAAATATTTCAGAATTTCAACAAGAGAACAAGTACACAAGGGCGAATTGGTGTTTTGTAATTGAAGTTATAACAATGGTAGCAGAGACTTTAATTTCAGTAAATTGAGAACTCAAGTCCTGTAAAATCCAACAAGCAGTTCAGAAATTTTCTTTTTTCCAACTACCCATTTTGGGAATTATTCAAAACTGAACACCAACGAGAGGTATGGTACTAACTACTAACCATGTGCATGAGTCTAATCAGTTAGGTGAACTATAGAGGCTTCAAAGACCACTTTGGGTTGCTTCAATTGCCCCTTGGCCTTCAAGCCTCAAGGGCTATTTAACTGGGTAATGGGGGGCTAGCTAAAGTATCATGCATTTTAAGTCGACACAGTTCAACCCTTCAAACAAGTGCACAAAAGTGGCTTCATAAAAGCCCAAAACTGAGAGATTAAAATCCAACCATGACCATGGACCAGAATAAGTTCATGCTAAGGGGTGTGCCACAATTTGAACCGCTAAGTCAGCAGGTTGGGAATTCAAATCTCCACTGGACACCTTCCCCTCACGCTGTGTGAGGGCAGTCAACTACCCTGGTGGTTAAGGTTGAGGTTCTGTTGCCAGAGTTATCAATACCAAAAGGACTACAGCTGCAATGTTGTTCTGGGCCTAGTTGGAGATTTGAAAGTCGGATATAAAATTCAACAGCAGCATTGAATTATGAGTTTTGAGGTCTGCAATTTCTTTTCAGAGCTTGTGGAGGGCTGAGGCCCAACTGTTTGATCTGCTCACACAACAGGTCAGCATGCAGAAGAATTGAAACAGAAATCCAGGTGATACTAAGCTAGACCTCTCTCATTCAATACCTTGAGTATTCAAGCTTTCAATTAATGTTTTATGTGCTCAATAGCTATTTTCACTAAAGAATAGAGCTTTGGGCAAAGCATATGGGGTAAAATATGTTGCATCTTCTAATGTGCAAAATGCAACAACTATTCACAGAACCAATTCACGTACTCATTCATGTACCACTTCGTCAAGTTACTATCACATTCTTAGTACATGCAACAAACTATTGAAAGAGGGCATGCACATGATTATGGTTCTAGCAATTTGTGTGTGAAAACATACTAAACTCAACCACTTTAAGATAAAATGCATAGAAATATAAACCATGTTCCCAAACAAAATAGGATTGGAAGTTTTCTAGTCAAAAGTGTATATGTTTAACTGCTTATAGAGTTTGGTGGATTTGATACCATAACCTACCATCGAAAGGTTCTTGATTGTTTTATTTGTCTTTCACTCAACATTCACCAAGCATAACCTCAACCTCAAGGGGACAATAAGTTTTTAAATTTTACACTAGTGTCAAACAATGTATTTTTGGGGATATTATGTTGTGCACTAGCGTATATGTTGAACATTAATCGCACACTAACATAATTGTTGCCCTTCAAGTTTCTTGCACAACATACATCGAAAAATCAATAGGGACAACAACCAAAGAAGGGTCAATTTGACCATTCACATTAAGAAGATGATAGAGTGCACAATTTTGCATGTGGTCTTTCCATGTTCGACTATCTTGCCCTCCAACAATAATATTCTGAAAGGTAGTACCATTCACACACAAAATAACATGTCCTACAGTCACATCCAATGCATACGGTGTTGTTTGTTGCATGTATACATAATTTCTTGACCTAAGGTTTAAGGTTTAGAGTTTTTGGGAAAAGATAGAGAAGATGTCTTTGTCTAGATTGAAAGGCTAGAGATGGTAATTGAAATTCAAGAATTTGATGAAGATAAATTGTTTAAGATTGCCTACCTAAACTTATGGGGTGAAACAAACTCTTAGCATCTATGATTGAAGTGGAGAAATTTTTGGGGGAAATTGGAGCACCACAACAAAAGGTGTCCTTGTATGCCAAGTGGTTTCACTTGATTTTAAGTGAATTCATTGGTTTTAGTAAATGGGGACTAGTTGGAAAGTAATGAATTCATTGGTCTAATGAACAGGGATTAATGAACTACACTCACATTTTGTAATAATCACAAACCTTTGCAAAAGGAAAGAAAGGAAGAATTAGTTGCATGAAAGACTAACACAAACATGCAAGTCCATGCCTTGAATGAAACTTTGATTAATTTAAAATGGAAAGGGAACAAGCATAAAAGGAATTTCCAACTCAAAAAATGTTTAGCCACATCCATTGGTGTCAATTATGCCACTTAAAAGAACACATGGTTTTTATGTGCCCAAAGCTTATCAACTCAAGGCCAAAATGTGTTAAATCTAATGGGGGGTTGCACAAAATAGAAAACTATGGCCAAGTAAATGTTCTTTTTGTTTTGGTTTGGGACATATGGAAGAAGGTTGTTAGAAGAAAAATGGCAAGGTCTTGGATTTATTGCAAACTTTCTTGAAATTATAATTAATGATGAAGAGGCAACTTTGTTTGAACATAATTAATTGTGTAGTGCAAACCATGATGTGTTTTCTGAAGATAGGAAGCCAAAAAGAAGGCTTTTAATAACAACATTTCAAAAATAAAAATAAAAATTAGATGAAGTAACGAAGGAAACTAAGGAAATAAGGTATGTTAGAGTCGAGCCGACTATAAGATTAAAGATCCTTTCCCATTTCATTAAGGGAAATTTTTTGACACCCATGGAAACCATTTTGATTATTCCAAGAGAATTGGAATATTTGGAAAGCATTGTTAAATTGTCAAGAAGGAAAAAAAAAAAAAAGGCAAACAATGCTTAGGTCTTTAACATTTTATTGACACTAGTAATTAAAAAGGTGAATGTCAACAAGATGCATCATAGCAAAATATTTGAGCTAGTTGTGGAAATAAATCAAGATTGATTGAAAGCTTAGTTGATATTAATGGTGCATCTATGTCAATAATGGCTATGAGTGTGGTATGTGGGCTTAGCATTATGCATCTTGTTATTGGTCATGAAACATACAAAACAACCTTTAGGACTACCACTCAATAACATGGAAGGATTCATGACATACAGATGGTCCTATGGACAAGCTGTTATGTCATATGGTGTTTTTAATTGTAGACCACAAATAATTATGATGTATTGTTGGGTATAAACTTTTTCATGAAGATTGGTGTAGTTGTAGATGTTGGAAAGGTGTCATACAAGTTCATAATGGGATTGGGATGGAGGTTGAAATTCTACTTTTAAGTGTTGTTAACAGGTTGCAAGTGGTAAGGCTTGAAACAAATGCTACTAATGATTTGTGTGGAAATTTGGCAATGTTGAATGTTAGAATGATGGTTGGGTTGCAAAATCAAAACTTTTGTATTCTAATGGTCTTCATGATGATTTTCAATTTTATGAAGATTTTAATGAATTAATAAAAGACGCAAATGGTGATCCTAAGGGGATATTGCAAAATTTGGAGGCCAAAATTGAAAAACTAAATGACCATGGGATGGATTTGATGGCACTGAAAAAAACACCAAAGAAAATGATTAACCTTATCTTGCAAAATCAATATCAAAATTTGCTAGAAAGGTAATTTAGTGTAGAAGATGATGTCACAACTTTAGCCTTGGGCTCACGACTAAGGCAAGGGCTTACAAAGGTGTGGGCCAAGAAGGAAGCTCGGGAGTCACATCTCATGTTCCCAGGAGTGTAGGAAAGTGTGAGGAAATGAACCCTTACATTCCCAAGCGAGTTCCCACTTTGGGAGTTGGAGTCCTAGTGGACTTCCAAATGTTCAGAGAGAAATTGCAAGGGGTTAAACCAAATGGATGGAGGATTTCTTTATATCATTGATAAGATATTGAAACTTAGATGTCTAAAATGGGCTTGTATGACCCATTTGGACATCTGACACACAAGTTATGGCCAAAAGAATGGCCGAGAGTCAAATTGACAATTTGACTCCCAACCATTAAAAGTCAAGAATCGACCCAATTTCCTTGCGTGAAGGAAGCGTGCGACATGTTGTTGAAAAGATCTCAACGAAGGCTACAACTTTGCTTTAGAGCTCATCTCAATCAAAGGTTTGCATGCAAAGTTATGGGGCCCCAAAGTTGCGAGAGTCCCAAGTTTGGCAATTTTGGGATTCCCATTTGGGAATCATGGGACAAAATGCCATTTAGATGTGGGCCTCATGGAGAGGCACATAGTATACTATAAGGGGGAAGGTGATGGCTTCCCCCAAGTCCGGGCCGCGATGAGTCTTATGAATCTGGGTTTGCTTGTGGCTCATCCTAACACCAAAAGTGCTCAAACTATGCACTAACCAACTTATTGTTCGGTTTGTATAGATCCATGCGAATGAATAAGTTGCTTCTCATTCTTCCTAATCCCATCCCGGAGCTCTAGCATGCCCCTCTACCCCTCCAAAGTGTTGTGAGCCAAGGAGCGTGCTTCGACCCCTTACTCTTCCATTGTTTTCACTTAAGACTCACATTTGAGTCTATTAAGGAGTTTGGGAGCACGTCAATTTGATTTTTGACCACTAAAAAGTCAAGAATTGCCCTGATATGTGTAAGTGGTGTGCGACATACCATTGGAAAGTTTTTGACAAAGGCTACAACTGTGTTTAAGACCTCATCTCCATTGAAGGTTTTTTCACAAAGTTATGGGCCCCCAAATTTGCGAAAGTCCTAACTTTGGGAATTTTGGGACTCGCACTTGGGAGTCCCAGGACAAAATGACATTTGGGTGCTGGTCCCATGGCTAGGCATAGAGTATACTATAAGGGGGAAGGTGGTCGCTTCCCCCAAGTCCAAGCCGTGGTGAGTTTTGTGAATTTGTGTTTGCCCGTGGTTCATTTGTGCAACAAAGTGCTCCAACTACGCATTATCCAACTTGTTGATTGGTTTATATAGGTCCATGTTAGTAATTGATTTACTTATCAATCTTCCTAATCTCATCCCAGAGCTTTAATAAGCCCTTTTACCCTTGAAGTGTTAGAGACAAGGATCATTTCAACTCCTTTTCCTTCTATTATCTTCACATTTGGATTCGCAATTGAAGCCATCAAGGAGCTTGGGGGTGTGTCAAATGACTTTTCTAATTGGATCCAATGGGTTGATGATGAAAAAATAAAAGGATCGTGTCATTTTTTTACAAAGATTTTGAATTTTTACCACATTTTTTTTTAATACATATCCTTGGAGTTGACATTTTTGGACAAAACAATGTTATTGTTAATGAGGGAGACAAATGCATAAGTATTAAGTTTAAAATTGACTTGAACACCTCTTTGGGGAACTTTAGAAGTTGTTAGAAGAATTCCAAGGCATAAAGGCGAATTAAATCATTGTTCTATTGGGGAGCATATGCTTGACACACAAGGTTTATGTCCATGTTGTAGGACTCTTAGTAAATCATCCTACTAGGAAAAAACTAAAATAAATTGTTAAATTTAAGCTTTGGTTGATTTGGAAAAGATGTTAAAAACACACATTTAAATACATTTGTAAAGTAACTATGCCAATTAAAAAAGATGGCGATAGAAATTTTGTGAAGACTACCATCTTTATAATTCATGGACAAGATGAGATTCTTTTCCTATGCCCTTAACTGATGATGTCTTGAAAAAATTTGATATCTAGGAATGGTTTATGGTATTGAACCTTTAGTTAGGATTTTAGTAGATTCCCATGGCACTTAAATGCATTAAGAAAACTATTATCATCACCAAGTCAAGTCTATACAAATGGCATATCATCGCATTATTTATGATACCCACCCAAGATTGATAAGCACCCGGAAGGGGCCACCCTGTGAATGATAACCTTGTTTGAATTTAGCACCAACAAGGAAAGGAAGCACCCTATGTAAGAAGTGCCATTCTTTGTCAAAACAAAAATAATACTAAAAGTAAAGCACCCTCCACATACAATTCTACTAATTCTTTATCATGTTTATATTAAAATAATCATATTAATGCATTTTTTCTTTAACCTTTTTCAAAGAAAGGAGATGGAACCCACACAATTGTAACACTCTTACTACAATTTTATTATTATTTTCAACATGTTTTTAAGAATGGTAAGGCTCCATCATTACTCCCTATACCTAGGTGCTACATGCCCTTGGTTGATATAGCGGTGGAGCTTTTTTGCCATCGATTGGGGAACCAATGGGTCAATTTTGAACTTTGTAGAACCCTTTTGTGTAAGGCGCCTCCTCCATTGGAACAAACATTTTCATAAGGGTAAGGCAACCTCATAAACATTATGTCAAAATCTTGTAATGTAGTTGGAGGTTGCATATTTTTTCCTTTAGCAAAGGCAAGTGTTTCAAAAAATGTACACTCGCAAGAGTGGGAATTTCATTTTTGAAAAACTCACATGTATTTATTCCCTGCAATACACACCAAGTATCACAAAGAATAATAATAATAATAGTAGTAGTAGTAATGTAATGAGGCCTTTACACAAGGTAAATGAACATCCCAAATGCATTGATAGCTTATGTTAGTGTTCGGGGGCTCTAAGGTCCTTTTTTTGGCATATATCCTATTTTTACCTACTTAAATGCAATTACCCTCCCTTGGGTAGGGATAGACTTTAAATACATGATTGTTGGGTAGGGTAAAAACATGTTAAATCTAAAATACTTACCATACAAAATGAGGTAACAAAAAAAAATATTGGCCAAGTAGGGCATGTATTTACTATTTACCCTAATATTTAACCTTGAATATAACAAAGTAAAAGACTAGTGTGCCCAACAATGGTTGGAACCAATGTTGGGTGGCTACTAATGTTGTGTGGGCATTGGTTTTAAAAAGAAGGTATGGTCCTAAGTATTATACATTGTCCGTTATCCTTTTGGGTAATGTTTTGAATTTTTAAACAAATATTCTAGAACCTCCAAGTATGGTTTAATTTTTTTTTTCTCACTTGTGAGGGTTATCAGGTTTAAGGTTCTTTGAAGTGGATGCAATTATGAGTACATTTAAGATTTAGGATTATGATTGCAAAAGTTTCATTTATTCGAATTGGCATGGATTTTATCATCTAACTTTTTTACTCATCTCACAAAATTTTTGAAAAAATGAAAAAAATTATAAAATGCATATTACATATGTGCATAATGCAAGGTATGTTTGTAACCAAAAATTGATATAAAAGTTCTGATCTATAGCTTAAAATATTAGGAACCTATGATCATCCATGTGGATGATTTTAAATTCAAAATGATGCAAGAAACCCTAAACTCTAATAGTACCCATCTGAAACATTAAAACCCGAGGAGGTCATGGGGGGTTTCCTCCATAGAAAATAAGTAGGAAAAAGGTTTCAAGACGTTTTACCCTAGTTCTACCATGATCAATGGTTCATGAGTAAAGGTCTATATCAAGTTCTTGATATCTGGTTAGTCAAGTTCTTGATA
>Ga0209208_10010644_pt1 | contig 11907 bp, 8 predicted proteins | sample S1TSphfallax_3_FD_187694 | JGI IMG/M metagenome (GOLD analysis project Ga0209208, IMG submission 187694) | Host-associated microbial communities from peat moss isolated from Minnesota, USA - S1T2_Fd - Sphagnum fallax MG (SPAdes) (version 2) | ecosystem: Host-associated > Plants > Peat moss >...
AGCAAACAAACACGCTACCAAGATGATTGGCCGAGAATGTGCGTAGAAGTCCGCACGGGCCGCGCCAGTCGCACTCGCCAGTCACTTTGAACTTGGAAGCTGCCCTGGGGCAAGACGTCTCATGACGGCTGTTTTAACATACGGTTGGCCGCTACTCGCTGGTCGCATAATTATTAATACGTGCAACCGCTACCAGGCTGGTCGCATAATTATTAATACGTGTAGTCGGCTGCACCCACCGAATGTCACAGATCTTGGCCGCAGCTAGCCACACCTGCGGCCAGCCACGGCTGCACCGCTGGCCGTGGCTACAACCAGCCGATGCCCATCACTGGTAGGTAGGCATGTGGGTGTGCACAGAGAGGCGTTTCATACAACTAGGTTGAATTCAGTGAGTAGTTAGTATTATGTAAGGTGAGTACCTGCTTGTCAAGGAATTACTGTGTGAGCACTGAGGGTGGAGCCCGAGGTCCACACAGTAATTCCCTAACACTAGAGGGCATAACGACCAAGGTAGCTCTGATTAAAACTTGCAGACTACGAAGTATAAACCTAGGTGTGAAGATGTTTAATTGATTACAAATGTTGACGACTCTTGAATACATCTTATATATTAATTACGTTGTCTATCTGTGATGTGACAATTCTACTTTTTCATTTTATGGTAGAATCGGCCTCTGCATTTTTTATGTTAAAATCGGCCTCTGGGTCGTGGTGACGTCCGTCTATGACGGAGCTCGGGTTCGTCAGAGAAGGCCGACCGGGCCTGGCCCGGGACTCCCGAACTCCCGGATTTTCACAATCGGGCCCACCGTGGGGGGTGCCGGGCCGGGTCCGTCACAGAAGGCTGACCGGGTTTAGAATGATATCTTTTCACTTCAACTATCCGAATTCGCCCAAATTTCAATCTAACGGTTAAAATCGTTTTTCTCTAGACCCCACAATGTTTCTCCTTGGAAGCCCACTTTCCAAACGAACGGTAAGGATTTGATACATTTCACCACATCCAACGGCTACGAACCGTGGTGCTAAGAGAACCGTGTCAAGTAAGAAATTTCAAAAGAGCCCGGTTGCGAAGGTGGGGCCAATTTCCTTAACGTATCTTTTCGGAAGAATAAAAATCGATCGGTACGGATGTGTCCAATTTTTAATCCGAAGGATAGAAATAAGAGACGGTAAATATTTTTTTAAAGAGAATTAAACAACGGAAACAAGGATGGCAACAATAGGTACCTATAGTGGCCGAAGGTCACGGGCACCCACTAGTTAATAATAGTTCCACTAATAGGAGAGGATTAAAAAAAATGTACTTTCTATTTTTAACATCCAATGTTAATAAAAATATGTACCTCAACCCCACTAAATTGATGACAAATAAATATCACATTATGAATTTTGAGTTTATAACTAAACGTCACATGTATGTTAATAAGGGTGGCCAACAAATTAAAAATGTAGTCAACATGAAATAATAAATTTTGATTGGTTGAAGAAAAATAACAATATATTTTTTTTAGGGTTTTACAACTCGTACCATGTAGTGCAATTTTTTTTGGTGGAGGAGATTGATTTTCATGCCGCTGTGGCGTAAACTTATATAATTTAGAATGTGGTGCATTAACATGTTTCATACCTAAGTCTTGGTAGATTTGTTTTAATAAACATCATGTGTAGTATAGTCCTAGGGATTACCCACCAACCTTTAGTTTATTATGGTCCTCCATTGACCAACAATTTGCAATTGGATAATTAAAGGTTTTGTAGGAGAAAATAATTGTAACCATCCTTAGTTACCGTGAAATTTAAGAAACACTCCAAAGCTTGGGTGCGATGATCAACTTGCCTTTGTTAAATCCTTGTTTAAAGTCATTGCATTGGTAAATGAGGTACTGCAAGCCATAGTACATTAAAACAATACAAGAATATACATCCCCCTGAGTCCATTTCATAATACAATTTCATTTTATGACTAAAGTGATTAGGCATGAAATAGATAGTTCTTGTGAATTTAATTTCATGCAAGTCCTTTTGCGTTAATTGAAGCCCATCTAGAGGATATATTTTTGTACAATAATTAAATGTATGCACAATAACAAAATAATATACCTTTAAAAATATGATATGGCCAACATTTTTAAAACGATACTTTGAATATAAAAAAGATTCCATATGAAAGTTCAAAACATGATGTAAAACCTTTCAAACTTGTTTTCATTGATATATTTTCTAATTATTATTAAGTCCCTAACAAGCACAATATACATCATTGGACCATTTCAAAATAAATAATATACAAAATTGTTCCAAAGATTATAACCCTTCATTTTTCAACTTTAAACTTGTCCATAAATCTTTAAAATTTATGATTATACATATCAAATACTTACATCATATATCTACGCAAGTTAATAACCTCAAATTAATTAATTCCATGTTGAAAATTTTAATCAAGTGTGGGGAATATAAAATATAAAATTTGATTACTTTAATTGTCCCAAAAGAACAACCCATTTGCCCCAATGGAAGGCCATTCCTCAAAACAACACAACTATGTTCCACAACAACACAACCATTTTCATGGGACAAACGTGTTGGGCTTGATATTCAAGGATAACACATTTGCCTTGGGGAAAGGCCATTCCACTTCTCAAAGCAACACAACAAGTTCTTAGATTGTTTGTTCATTTTCCTCTTTTTTCATACCAAAGCCATTCAAAATAAAGATGGAGATAATAACAAATGCAAGAACACATGATCTCTCACTTAAAGTAAAAGTGGTGAACTTGTTAAAGCATCTCCATTATACAATAATGAAGATCCCTTTATATTATATCTTGTTGCAAGATAGTAAAAATCCTACTACTCTCCAACAAAAATGGCCAAAATGCTAAGAAGGCACAAATGACAACTTCAAATAAAATTTCCTATTGTGAATTTGGTCATAGACAAATATTGGTCAAAATGTAAATGCCTAAGTGATTTGACGTTGTTTTAAATGAACTATTTAATGTTGGCAAGGATAGTCAACACAAAACATACCACTCTATAATATTGGAGATGCTCTTAGCCACATCATATCACTTCAACAACATAACATGTAGTATTTCAGTTGCACTTAACACAATTACAATAACTTCTATGGAACTAGTTTCTAATTGGACGTGATGGGTGAGCATGTATATTTTTCCATTCAAGACTATGCATGCATTTAATTTGTTCCTCTTGTTTAGTGCTTCCCATTGTTTAATCCTCAATCATTCATCAGTTGTCTAGTCAATGAGGAAGGGGGGGCCTTGGAGAACGGAATCTGGTTAGTTTTCTCAACAAGACAAGAGATCAAACCAAGTCTACTTCTGGCTTCAAAAGTTCCATTATAGTGACGTAAGAAAAAGCATAGTAGTTTGGTGGGATCAATCTCTCCATGACCTAAAAAGTTTTGACAAACACAATGCAAAGGATTATGAAAATGGGTGTTGTGAATTTCGTGTGCATGTTACCTTTGCCCAACTCCTATAGTTGAATAGGCAAGTTCCATATACATATATAATTATAATTATTTTTAGACATGCTGAAATTTTGGAAAAAAAATCTCAAAAAAAAATTTTGAAAATAAATTTGTGAATGAAAATGAAGCATCTTTTGGAATATTTTAGTTGTCTAAATGACTTGTCTTCAAAATTAAAATAGTTATTGGTCAGAGACCTGTCAAACCTGCTATTTTACTAGGGTAGTTGAGGGTTTTGACTAACTTGGTAGTGTATGTATTCGGTCAAGATTCATCACCAGTAGCCATTAGTCTGCCATTAGTCTACCATTAGCTTACAAAATCTTAGGTTGAAATTTTCCCAATCTCTGTAGACCAGTGGACTGTGACCAGATAAGTATGACAGGTAGAGTAGGTTGGGAATGTAAGTGGTTACTAAGTAGGTAGGTAGGTAGGTAAGTAGATGCATGTGAACAGTTAGTACCTGGCTAACCATGGTTAGCTATGGGACAGGAACACAATGAAAAAGTGTTCCACACAACATCATCCATCCTGCATGGTGCATTGGTGGGTGGTGGGTGGTTCCCTTAAGTCAAAGGGAAGAGACAAGAGACTCAAAATTCAAATGCAAATTTGGGCTATGAACTGCTGGTTTTCTCACTGAGTTTGATGATGGAATCTGAAGGTTGCAAATGACCTTCACCTTTTGCAAATTAAGTCATGTATGAACCTTGAAGATTTGAAGTATTTGAGTCCCTCTGAATGAAAAGGCAAACACACATCTGAGACTTGGGCAAGGAAGTGTTTAGCAGAAATTTACCAGCTTTTGTAAATGAAAGGTGGATGTAGAAATGAAGGACCAGGTCTACACCATAATCATATATATGTGTTAGTTCACTGACTAAACCAAACCTCATTGCAAGAAATATATCTTGACCTTTAGATGAATAGTACCATATATAGTACCTTTACCATTCTTTCATCTTTCATCTTGTTGACACATAATAATAATTTTTTTCACTCTGACAATAACAATAAAAATTTCTTGGAAACTTGGGTACTTTCAAAGACTTGGCCATGTAGACCTGGAATAAGCAAAATGACCATGTACAATAGGTAGCAACAGAGTTTCTAGAACTGCCTCGGCATTGTGACCAACTAATTTTGGAGAAAAATGGACATTAGAGTTATCTGTGAAGTCACAGGAATTAGTTGACGAGAATCGTCATTTAGCATAATAGGGCATCAAACCTGGAACTGCGAATGAAAATTTTACAAAATGAAATAACTTGGGACCCAGACTAGTTCTTCCACCAATTTTGATGGTAAACTGAGTTTCATCATGTCTTTCCTTTTTCCTGAGCTCCTACACTACTGTTACATATATTTTCACTGCTCTTACCTGTACAACCACTATAATTAGTCTCGAACCTTGTGCATTAAATGCGGAGTTTCAACATTTTATACTGAGATTTGATAAAATTTCGTAAGGGAAAGCCCCAGGGTGAGGGCATTCCAAAAATTAGGCCTAATGTGATCACAGATTTTGCTCCAAGAGTAAAAAATTGCCCACTCCAAAAATGAAATGTGCCTCCTCTCATTTGATGATATTACCTCCAAAAGCCACTACAAAATTTCTGGTAGGTCTTTATGGTAATGGAAAGAGACCTTGTAACCCTTAAGATGGGTGGCTAACTTGTCGACCAAAGTAACCCTGATCTCCTTTCGTACAGAAAGCACTCAGAGACAATTTGTAATGTATGTGGAGGGCACCTTATATCCATGAATTTCCCTCCTAGAAATTGGGATGGATATTATGCCTACTCCTCAATGGTGGGAGGAAAATTATGCTTACTTATAGGTGTAAGAACCCTCCCCTTATTGAAGAGTAGGGCTAGCAACCCTCCCCATTCATACACCTTGTGATTTACATAGGTGTGGTTCATGATAAATTTTGCCTCATGTTTTATGATAGGTAAAGCCCATGGGTGGGGCACATTCCCAAAATGCAAGGTCGAACTCCTCATCCTAGGCCCCCTCCTTATTTTGAGAGTGGCCCCCATCCTATGCTTCCCATCCTAGGGCTTTAGCCTACACATACTACATACTCCTGTCGTGGAATTCAACAGTTCAAAATTTCCACCTACCCTAATCGCATGCACTCAAGTACCGAAAATGTGGCAGATAACTACCATGGGTAGCCTAGCTAGTTTGAATTTGCCTAGGTGATTGTATAGTGGTAGGAACTATAGATCAAGTCTTCCGTCATCCCACTTGTATGTGTGAGAATATATCAAGTTTGACACAAATATCATTTATTCATTGTCCACTTGCTCATAAGATCGAAGAAAATACCACAAGATGATTGAAATCATTCTATGTCCTCATACCCTTACTACCTTGTCAGCTTCGACATTAATTAAATCATTTTCAGAAATGTTGAAAATTTCACCCAAAAAATCTCAAATAACAAAAAAAAAATTCTGAACGAAAATATTAAATTGTCAAAAGTATTTTATTTATTGAAATGAAAATTTCAAAACTAATTAATCATTCAACAGATATGTGTCTAAACGTGAATTCACACTTGATGTTAAGGACTCTAGTATTAAGTCCCCTAACATCAAGCTTGTCATTTAGGACGTAAACCTATTTACCATGAAGATTTTATGTTAACTTAACATTCACTTAATATTAAACAATCACCCATTTAACATTGGGTGCCACCTAAGATGCCACCTAGATTTTCACTTAACACTAACTTAACATTAGGTGTGAATGCACCTTACGCTACCAAGGTATGATGGTATATAACTTGGCAATGCATAAAAGAAAGGTACCATGACACAATTTCAGACACCATCCTACACTCAACAGCCAAACATACCCTACTGGCTCCTGTTGTCGGGCGCAAAGTGAACTCGCCTGCACCCACCAGCACACCAGGGTGGATGAATGGATGGATGGATGCCAGGTCATCAGGAAACAATTTTCTGTTGGGTTCCAGTTCACTAGCTAATCATGGTGGTTAGCTCAGTTGCTTTTTTTACCTACCTACCAACCTTCCTAGCAATAAACCAGCAAATGAGACAACCCATTGTTAGTAAGTAGGTAGTAAAATCAGCCCTTACCCTTAGTCCTTAACCTATGTCTACACCAACTACTTATCTAGTCATCACCTAATTTCTTACCTATCTACCTATAAGTAGGACCTACTTCTACTAGAACCACTTAGCAAAGTGAAAGCAGGTATTATTAACTAACTTGAGGTTTCATTTACAACTGAGTCATAATGGGTATGCACTGCATGGTGCACTAGTGGGTGCTGCTTCACTCTGGCCACCAGTTTTAGCCCATTTTCCCATGTTACATTTTCCCACTCTTGAAAGTCATGCTTCGGAGGACATGGCGTGTGCATGTGTGTGTGTGTGAGTATAATATTATACATAGTATGACACGCTCTAGGAAGTCAAAAGAAATCATCGGCAAAAATCATCTGGATTCTGTAGGTAGTAACCAAATAATTAGGGACACATAATCTTATAATATAATGTTTTAGGTGTCTGTTTGTCCAGTCGTCCTCCTCCTTGGGGGTAAGGGGGTTAGGGTTAGCACACCCTTCATAAACGTGTTTTCATCCATCCGTCTCATCATCCATTCATCCCTTCATTCATCCATTTACATTAAATGGCGACTGTCCTAGGTGGACAGTAGAGTTTTTTCTGCAATCCTGCCTAAATCTAGGCGAGCTACACGGACTCATTGTCTAAATCTGGCAAATTCTTTTTGTTTTTCTAAGAAATATGGCGAATGTTCTGGAAGTTCTTTTTTTTAATTCCTTCCTAGAGGTCGCACTGGGTTTTTTTTTGTCGACAGTTGGCGAAATTTCGCCCAAAAAAAAAAAAGCTGCTGTATTAAAGCTGGGGATCCTCGCCATTGCACCTACCTAAGGAATTTGAAAAAAAAAAACCCCTAGTATACAGGGTTTGCTTTCTTTCAATTTTTGTGATTACTTATCCCACAAAGAGGATTTAGCCAAATTAGGCTACAGACCATATAAATGACAGTGAATAAAACACTTGAGAACATTTATGCTTTATATGTATTTGGCGAATTTAAATTATTTTTTCTAAATTTGGCGATTAGGGCCATTCCTTTTCACAAAAAATGTTAGAATGTGTAGAAATAATAAATTTCAGGTTGAAATAATGAAAATAAATTCCCCCAAAAAGAACCTAGCAATGTGGTATATAGAGAGGTTTTGGAAATGTAGTTTGTAACTGTAATTTTGTAATATGTACTTTTGTAATATGTACTGTCAAATACACACACCTGTGCATTAGGCACAGGGTTCCGCAAGAAACTACATTCACGACAGGGTTCAGCGAGAAGCTACATTCACGACGTGCAGCTATTTAAAACAGAATGCTTCTTCGAAATAAATACGGTTTAAAGAAACCGAGGGACGTCACAGTGTCAGAAGGTCACGGGTACCCACTAGTCACGATATATAATTAATCTCCAGGTGGGCCTCATTCATGTTTTCTCAACTATGTCATGACTCGTATACTTAACAACTATGTGTAGATAAGTTTTGATGACAAGCACTAAAAAGAGTTACAACCAATCAAATGTAGTGAAGTCTCCAATGCCAAAATGAAGCCTAGTCTATGTGATTGGTGCTAGTGATTTAGTACAAGGGCAATGTATTCAACTTGGGCTCCATGTTGCTACGCACTACTACTACTAGGGACGGATGATCAATTGATGACAATTCAGATCTTTTGAATAAAAATATTGAATGACGTTGTGTACAATTTGAATTGAATTGTCACTGAGAGAGAAAAACAATAAGAAATTAAAATTTTAATGAATTGAATTGACAAAAAGAGAAAAACTAATATCAAAAAGGAATAAGGAATGCTAAGGAAAATATGACAACCATAAATCGTAGGTCAATAACAAATTATAACTCACAATGTTAGTGGAAGTGATGACATTATTTAACACTACTATAACCATGTTAATCAACGTAAGAATCATGCCTAAACTCCCCACTAAATGAATTACCTTGAGATAATCACTTGTCATATTATGATTATCTTTCTCAACTAGTCGTAAGTACGTAAGAAAAAAAATATCATAGATGAACTTTTAACAATGTGCAAAAAATTTGAAAGAAAAGTATTATTTGAAACATTGTGAAAAAAAGAAAATATTTGAACAACTCAAGAGGTTGGTTATTCAAGGTGCACAATTTTGGGGTATAAGGGCTGGGTTCAAGGTATGTACAAGTGTGGAATTTAAGGTGCAAAGTTTGGTGCGCACTTTAAAAAAAATTGTGCACCCAAAATAATTCCCAACTTTGGGGCACATTTATTGTAAGAACCTCACGTAACCCCACATTTATGACATCCATGCTGATTAGTATGGCGATGATGTGTTGTCTATTGATGCCTATGTGGCATAGATGTGACACTTGGAAACACATTGTGAACCTTTGTCCTTTCATGGGAATGTGTGTTCCCATGTTTCCACATGTTCCCCACATCTCACATGGGAACAGGCTTTAAGGTTGAGAACCCTTGGCATGTTAAAAAAACATATTCTCCCATGTTGGGGAACATTTAATGTTCCTTCATTGTTGTTCCCACAAGGGACCTTGTGTTCACATAATGGGTAACATTAGTTGTTCCCATGGGTGCTATTACCACAATCTTTTTCTAAAACCATGTTATTTTGGAAAAAACATATGTGAAATGATGCAAGTTTTGCAAAAACAATTATGGTGATAACACAATCTTCATTGGGAACAATTAATGTTATCCATTATGTGAACACAAGTTTCCTTGTGGGAACAACAATTAAATGTTTCCAGACATGGGAAGGTCTGTTCTTTTTACGAGCCATGGTTTCCCAACCCTAGAGCTTGTTCCCGCGTGGGACGTGGGGAATGTGTGGAAACATGGGAATGTGCATTTCTTTTTATGGTCCATGGGTTCCCAACCCTACGTTTGTTCCCATATGGGATGTGGGGAACATGTGGAAATATGGGAACATGGGTTCCCATCTTGGAATATGTGTTCCCATGTGGGAACATAATTCCCAATGTGTTATGGAATGCCACATAGGCACCATAGAGGTGCCACATCATTACCCCAGCATTGTGTGTGTGTCATAAATGTGGCGCCACATCAAGTTCCTATAATGAATGTGCCCTAAAACTAGGAATCTTTTTGGGGTGCATGGCAAGCTTTGCACCCGGAGCTCCACCCTTGCACCCCTTAAAAGCCCACCTATCCACCCCGACACCCCAAATTTGTGTGCCTTGAATAACAACCCCGCTTCCAACTATGAAATGTTCTTAGATTGGAAAAGAGGGAACAAAACAAGAAGATAAAAGAGATGAAGACCTCCAAATTATTGTGTAACCTAGGAGCACAAAAATCTAGTTTTAAGTTGACATGCAGGCATGACCATAAAAGGCATGTCATCATATGCATGATAGGCATGTTTGTGGATGATTGTGATGACAATGCAATCATGAGAACAACCATGTAACAACCAGAGCAATGGTTTTTTTGGGCTTAGAAAAAAAATGCCTTGTCTACTTCTCCAAAGGGAATTACGGCAAGATTTTCATAATTATTTGTCAGAAAGCTACAAACCCAATTTTGATAGAGTAGGGGTCAGATATGAGTCACTTGAGCACCATAGCCAGTCAAGAAGGGACCCACTAAGGCAAGTTGAATTGAGACATTGAGACATTGAGTTCAATTGGGTGTCATACATGGTCCACAACTGAGTCTTAGGTTATCAATATTAATATCAATATCATTTCCTTGGGTTGTCAGGTTGGTTATAAATTTTGTTTTGGAGTAATAACCATCAATTATGTATAAGGATCGGTTATCAAATAATTGGTTGGTATTAGCTCATTGTTTGCTGATTATTAGCTGGTTGTAAGGTTAAAAACATAAAATTGAAAATGATTAATTTAAAATCTATTTTAAAAAGCTATATTAGTATTTAAAGATCGATAAATTACTAGTTGGTTATGGATTTTTTTTAATGACCACTTGAATTGATAAATCACTTCTTTTCCAAAATTTTAATTCTTGATTTCACTTGTTGACAAAATTTCATCAAGAAAAAAACTCTTTCTCACACACACATCACAAGACCCATCCATCAAATTCCCAGAAGGAAGGATCCTTAACTGACAGGAACAAAGTACTGCAGGAACAAGACTTTGGGTGCCAAGGGAGCCCAAAGACGAGACAGCCAGTCAAAGCAACCACAGCCTGGAAACAACAAGCTCACAGTTTGTGATCCTGTGAGATGAGATCAGTAGTAAATGGAAAATGGTTGATCACAGTAGGCTAGTAGTATGCAGATGAGCATCTTTTACTTGTTTTGATGCCTCATGATATAAAAGATCTCACACAGCTTCCGATTTTTTGTGACATGGGTCAAGTGCTCATTTTGATCTAGACTGGCTCCATTGATCTTCAAGCTCGTCTGCTAGTCTTCAATGCTTTTCTTTATTTAGTTTGGGAGCAAAGTTGGGTTCAGCTACTCATAAATCTCTACTGTGATTTCAGAGCGAAGAGCTTTTCTGGGCTGTGAACAATGGCTGCAGCAACAGATGCATTGCACGTGGAGTCGACAGCTACAAACTTTCAAGCAGCTGATCTTGCAGCCACTGGTGATGAGTTCACATCCCAGGAACACTGCAACAGTAGCATCAACACTGGTAACACTACCGATCCGGCTACAGTTGCTCCAGATCTGAAATCCAATATAATTGGATACTATTCTTCATGGGGATGGAAGGAGATTGTGCAGGCAAGTGTATGGCATGGTGGTTCATGGTTCGATGCTTGGCTCACTGCTGTGGCAGCCCAGGTGATGATCAGCTGCTACCTCTATAAACTTGTCTCCGATCTCAATTTTCTCATGCCCTGCAGTTCATGACTTCAATCGGTTCTATAAGAGTTTCCTTCTTCAGCTAAAGGATTTCCCACTCAAGAAATTTGTCACGAGACTGGTTTTTTCAAACATGAATGTATAATTTTACAGCTGCATCTGAAAAATTGTTGCTCAGTTTTCTGATCAAATTGTGTGATCAAGCCACCAGCTCACAAATCAAGAGTAAATGTCTTCAATTACTTCTAAACTGATCAGCCTGATGATAACAGAGTGCTTCCAAAGCTCATGGGTATGGATCTGTAATCTTGTTATTCTACAGGTGGGATCCGTGATACTCACATTCCCCTACACATTTTCACAAGTCGGGTATAAGTTTGGCATCCTGTTCCAGTTTGTGTATGGTGCTTTTGGCTGTTGGACCGTGTTTTTGTTGAGCTGGATGTATGCGGAGCTCAAGCAAAGGAAGATGCTCCAGGGCACTCTTCAGAAAG
>Ga0209208_10010645_pt1 | contig 11905 bp, 9 predicted proteins | sample S1TSphfallax_3_FD_187694 | JGI IMG/M metagenome (GOLD analysis project Ga0209208, IMG submission 187694) | Host-associated microbial communities from peat moss isolated from Minnesota, USA - S1T2_Fd - Sphagnum fallax MG (SPAdes) (version 2) | ecosystem: Host-associated > Plants > Peat moss >...
TAAGGTTGTATATATGACTCACATTTTATGAATGACATGATAAATCATTGGACAAAGATTAAAAATTGAAGTTTTAAGGTGTAAACATATTAAAGTGAACACAAGCTAGCACCACAAAAAATCAAGCCTTTTCAAGCTATTCAACTTGATTGCCTTGTTTGTTTTGATTAAACAATTGTTCAATTTGACTAAAAGCCCTAGTTGTTGAAGTGAAATGTTTTTAAAAATTGGTTCAATTGACTAAAATGGCCCTTCTAACCACTTGGTCAAATTTGACATTTAATTAAACACTAGAAGAATTTTTTTGTTTGCAAGCAAAAATGTTGTATGCTATGATTTTGGCAATTGCAATAGTAGCAAAATTTGAAATTTTTAGTTGCAAAGGACAAGTTGTAAAATATAATATTTTAAATAATGAAATAGGATTTAAAACATGTACACATTTAATAAAAATGGACAAGGTTATAATCAAATGAAACATTTTATTATTTGAATCATATATAAAAAAGTCACGTGGTGGTCAATTGTTATTTAAACATTGACTTGTGGTTGCATAAGACAAGATTCAATAGTCCTTGTTATGAACATATATTACATACTATATATAGATGGATATGTACATATTTTAAGTATGTAAAAATGTACACATATATACATAGGTGTGTAGGTTGTACATTGGAGGGTAGGTAGGTAGATAGTAAACTCACTTACCTACTACCATTTATTAATTAGATTTTTGTATCATCATTTTAGAAAATAGGTGCCTATGACCTATACTTCATTGCCTATTTATTGAATCACATTGTCATTCATTTTGACTACCAAAACATGACAGTTGACTAATTGAAATTAACAAAAAGACCAACAAAAATACTAGTAATAAAAAGAAGCATCGGGTAAAAACAGACTAGTAGGAGCCAACAACAACCTCTTAAATCACTATGAGTAGTCTTGAAAAGATGATGTGGTAGCACAAGATTGGATGAAATGTTTTAAGGTACTGCTAAACAATGGTGCTTAAACAATGCTTTTACACTATTTCATTGTGTTAAAAAACATTGGTTACAAGCTTAAAAATGTGTTGAAATATATTTTATATTTATTGGATTACTTTCAAATTTTACTAGATGCTAAATTAACATATTAAAAAGGGCTTCACATAAATACAACATATATTTTCAACATTAACTTAGTGTATGAAATTTATGAACATCAAAACCAAGGATTGGTTATGTCAAAATTGACTCCTCTTAACTTGATTTTACCCTATCAATGAAAAAACATGTAATCAACTTAGACATGTACAAAATGACTTCTCCAATATGACTAGTTGTTCAAATCAATAAATGTCACATATTAGTTTTTTTTATAATTAATATTTTTAGTAAAATAAGCAATGTTTTCTTGTTGTGTGAGGCAAGAAAATGGATTATAAAAAAAAAAACGTGCAATATCATGTTGGTGACAAATGTTTTTTCATTTCATCTTGTGTTTTGAGAAACATAAAATGGATTTTTGACACAAGATGGTTAACACAATTCTTGTTATCTTGGAAAGGAGAATTAATTTTCAGCATATTTTTAACCTTTACACACATTTTAGTTGGTTTGAATGAAAACCTCATTTAAATGTACTTTTTAGAAATCACATGAGTGAAACTTTTCATACAAAATTAAAATTGTTGAATCAATTTTCATATTCAATATATGTATAGATATTTCATGAAATTTCACAATCATTTCGATGGGTTTTGAAATATGTTTTCACTTTGTAATATATTGTTACAAATATCATAGTGTCACATGTATACTATAAATAATTATTTAATAGCAATTGAAAAACATAATTTCTTTTGAAAATCTTACTTATTGGGTTTTGAACTACCTTATATGCTTCTTCTTTTAATATTGGCTTGGTGGAAATTTAAAACAAAAAATAGTGCCAATTTTTTTTTTCATGACAACATCTTTTGTTCACCCTAGTGTGCTTTCATTTTGTGTATAGTGATGATGATTTCATATAATATGATTTGAGTTTAAAAGCTTAAGGCTGGATGGATTGTTGAAAGATTTAAAACATAATTTATGAAGACATTTAATTTACAACTTATTGTTTGTTAAAAGAACATTTGAAAGATGTGCAAATGAGAATAGTTTCATGAATCATTAATTTGGTAGCAAAGAACATAAAGTTTCACAGTTTTATAACAAATTACATATTTTTGGTCTGTATAACTTGTTGGTCTTACAGAAACACTTAGATCCAGAAAACTTAAAACTCACAACCCTTTAACCCTCACCCCATCAAAAGGAAAAAAATATGTTTTGTTTTTGTTGCATTTTGAGTTGTCTCAAATTTAACTACATGTCAACATCTTTGGCCTAGGTTGATCTACCCCTTCTTAAAAGCATGGGTATTCATGAAGTTAGTTTGGTACTTGTGCTACTATTTTCAAGTTTAATAACTCAAGATGACTAGCCATGACTCATTATGATCAATATAAACTTAAATATTGATTTTTTGGTGTAATATGCCATGCACAATTTATGCATGGTCAATTCATTTCATTTCATCATTTATCAAAAAACAACATATGACTAATGATGATTTTCTTTTGATAATTGAAAATATGATTAGTTGTAAAAATATCAAAATACACAATATTATTGTATTTAATTAAAGTGACTCATAGAAGGATTGAAAGTTGGACCTCAAGTGCATCTACAAACTTGAAATTCTTTTAGAAATATATAATTAGTATCTTTCTATTCATAATCCAACTAAAAAAACATTGTTACAGATAGTATAGATGATTATCCCTAGACATTTCAAGAGACAATTTCAAAGACAATTACCTCATTTCCAAACTTAACTACCTCATTACTTTCCTAATAATTACCTTCATTTTATAAGCATTTCATTCTTTTTCCCTGCCCACCAACATGGATATGAAAAAAATAATAAAAACATGTATTTTCATGTCAATGAAATGTATATTTATTTAAATTAAATTTAACATTGACATAAATAATGATGAATTATTGAAAACCATATGAAAACATAAGAAAAAAAAAGAGTTGACGATCACTGGTAGTGCATAGCAGTGTGAAGCCCAAATTATTGAAATGAAAAAATATGTACATGTGTTACATAACATGTACCATTTGCTTGGTTGAACCATAGCACCATGTAAATTCCCGGAACCCACTTAAAGGATGTTCTTTTGGTTGAGGAACACCCTTAATGGTAATCCTATTCCAAAGAACTACACGCTTTCACATTCTTTTAAGTAGTTTTTCAAAGGATTCCAAGCATGGTTCTTCACAAGTTTTTTTTTAATAGATAGGATTGTGGTGGTTTACATGATACCACTATTCCCAATGCTACTCATGGTAAAAATTAGAATGCTGGTAACTAGACAAATGCCGAAAGTATCCTCACCAGGGGCCAGTGATTTTCTTTGTGGTGAATTCTTACTAGATTGTTAAAAAGCATTCAAGACAAACTTGAATTCTTTTTGTTTTTTCAGTGCAAAACCTAAATTTTGAGGAAAAAATTGCAACATTGGTAAAAATAAAGAATTGTGAAAAAAACAGTGCCATGGACACACCAGTGAGGGAAACAGTTCTTAATAAACCCATTGCCACTTTCACAAGGCTACTTGTCCTATTAATGGGTTTGTTGTGTTTTACCCATTTCATATTATATTATTACAAAATGTGGGTGCAATTCATTAGTCCATGGTCATTATACTAATGGATTCAAGCCATCCTCGTTAGGTCCTGTTTGCTAGGATCAAGGAATTCACTCAAAATCCAATAAAATCACTTGGCGTATAAGGACATCTTTTGTTGCAACTGCTTAATTTGCACAATTAACTCTTGCACGTATCTATATTGAAGAATAAGTTTTTTATATAGCCTATGAAAGAGCATTTAAAGTTGAAGCACATGCTACAAAGATTTGACTCTTCACTTGGAAAAGATGCTCTAAATTTCTACCTCTAGTTGGGATAGAAATTGGACATAATAGAACCCAAAACAATAACCTTGGGATTTGTTGCTGTTGTTTTGGGTTTAGTTGAGATCTGACTGTTGGATTTGGGATTCAACTGCATGACAGAGTGCAAAGTGCAAACTCCCAAGGTCTTACAACTTCAAATTTAAACTTATGTGAAGAACATGCCTTGGAATCTGCATTTTACAGAATATGTTTTTTTGTTGTCGATTGTATTTTAATGGTAGTATCATCAATTTAAGTGAAAGGAATCGCAGTAAGTAAAAAGAAAACAAGCTCTATAACCAACCGCCATTCAAAGTCTCACGAGTTGCATGATTTTAATATAATGTAGAGACTCAAAGAGCATCTTCACTGGCAGTGGCAACATTACAATGACATATACATACTGGATGCTACTTTGAATGAAATATAACCTTTGAATATCTTGAACCTGAGTTTGGATTTACAAGTATTCACAGCGAACTCCAAAAGCGCTTGTAAAAGAAAATGACATCTTTTGATTAGTCGATTATGATGATTGGCCCAGGTGATGGCATTTAAATAGTGTTTTCTTTTACATTGTCTAATTTGTCATGTTTATGAGTGAGAATGGAGAAACAATTTAACACTCTCTGTGTCGGATGTATTAAACATTAGTACTTGTTTGGTTGAGAAAAGAAGAAAAAATAAACTCTAACTTACATTACTGACTAGGTTGTGATGGAGTTGTTCTTCTTCACAAATGCATTTTACAACTAATTATGTCTTCCTGTGATGATTATCAAAAGAAGAGGTGAGAAATTTAGTTTTAACTTACTGACTTGATATGTTGTTAGCAGCTAAGAATATCCTCTTATCATGAAGAAAAGGGAGACACTTAGTTTAAGTTACCAACTATACATATACATTACTTACATGCAATTATTTTTTGCAATGGTTGTGAAACACCAAGTACAAACAGATGGAACATGGGAACACTTTCATGAGCATTTGATAAACCTTTTGAAGCCAAACTGTACAGCTAGGTATATGTTATCTAGAGTCTAATTCTAGAAAATTATTAGAGTACTAGGAAATACAGTGCAAACAGGTTACAAGGGATGGATTGCTACTAGTACATTTAATATGCATCCTTAATTTGCAAATATTTGTGAAGTTGCACTTCCAATGGGATGGAAAATCTATGGAAGCAAAAAGACAAATCACTCCTTTGCTGAACTGAACATTGACAATTTTATCATGATATCATAAGTCTTTGTGCTTGGTTTCCCCCAACTCATTTAGTACTATGGAGTATGTTTGGTTTTGCAGTGGAGTTGGCCACCTCTCAACTTCCGTGCCTTGCTGACCCTCCTCAAAGTATGACTTCTGTACTAGTACTTGATGTTCGGTAGGTAAATTAGTTGTGTCACAGGTCACTAGCAAAAGTAAAACTGCTACTTTAGCACCCCATTACGTAGCACTTTGATAAGACATGAGTCCTTTCAATTTCCCCTCGATTCTTTTGTTGTTGTTGTAGAGTAGTAGTTCAATAAAGTTTGGAAGGTAGACCTCATCTTTTGTATTGTCATGCAAAAGATCTGAAACATTTAAACTCCATCTCTGTCTAGAGAAGGGTTATAATATCAGTATAGAAAGTACACACTCACAAGTATAGACGACAGTCCCTTGGAATAGTCCTGGTTCTAGGTGTGGAAAACAAAAAAATGAGTTTGTTGGCTGCTAAGTTGTTCGTGTCTTGAATTCTTTTGAGAAGTTATCTTGAGTGATTGGTAGAGCCCGGTATAAGATTGTAATACAATTTTCATGAACTTTGTGAGAATTAAAGAGAACCAATGTGAATGGTTGAAGCTAAGACATTGTTTTCAATCTTTGCATAATCTTTTGCTGGGGTGGACCCTTAATTTAGGTGCAAAAAAAGTACAAAGTTAATCTATAGAGGAAGTGACCTAAGGTGTCTCATGTAATTCAATGAAGTGAATTCAGATTGAACCAAACATTGAATGAGGAAGAGGGTTACAAATAAAGAGGGAGTGTTCTCGCCCCTGGCCTCATAATTTGAGTGCAAAAGACACGGAAAGTGAAAAGAGAGAGTAAGTTAAGTGGAGTGAGGTGTTTTGTGATTTCCCAAAAAAAATTCATGTTGGAGAAGTATTTATTTGAAGGCAGCGAATTTTTTTGGTGGGGGGGGGTTTTTGCCATTTTGTGAAAAAACATTTTGATAAAGGAATATTCTATCACAAATTTCCTTAAAAAATCATGACTCAAAATGAAGGTTTTATTTTAAAAAATTGCCACAATTGCTTAGAATATGAAGAAGTGCTCTGGATTTTCTACTGTCATATTTGTAATATCGCCAAATTTGGCTATACATACTTATGGATGCTTGCCACTTCAGCAACACCACAAAACTGGGAAAAAAAAAAGAAAAAGAAAAAAAGCCACTGATTTGTAGAAGAGAGAATACTTAACACACAGACAGAGAAGGGTTGAGGGCGCCATATACTCCATACTTTGGGTGCGAAAGAAATGGACAGTTAGAAGAAGAATAATAATGTGTGGAGAAAGAGTAGTGAAAAGAGAATAAAGGTGGATTGACACTTGGTGTTAGGGACTCTACTAGGGTTGAGTCCGGTAACACCATGCTAGCCATTTAGAACTTAAAAACCTAGTTGCCATGAAAATTTTATGTTAAAGCTAGCATTCACTTAACATTGAGCTATGGTCCATTTAAGAACATTGGGTGCCACCTAGATTTTCATTTAGCACTGACTTAACATCAAGTGTGAATGCACCATAATAATAAAGGTGCATTCACACTTGGTGTTAGGGGCTCTACTAGGGTTGAGTCCGGTAACACCATGCTAGCCATTTAGGACTTTAAACCTAGTTGCCATGAAAGTTTTATGTTAAAGCTAGCATTCACTTAACATTGAGCTATGGTCCATTTAACAACATTGGGTGCCACCTAGGATGCCACCTAGATTTTCATTTAAAACTAACTTAACATGAAGTGTGAATGCAGCATAATAATAAGTTAAAGTGTAGTGTTGAGATGTTTGTAAATTCAGTGAAGCAATTCAGATTGGAGCAGTAGGTATATTGAGAGGAAGATGGTAGGTACAAAAGAAAGAGAGAGAGAGAGAGAGGTCTCTGGCACATAAATTACTTGGCCAATTGATTCTCCCTCGTAGGAGGCTATTACTTACGTCCGTCTCCACAGGTGCGAGAGCAGCAGCAGCAGTGCAGCAAGTGCAACTCCGCCCGCCGGCAACTGAGACCTGATCTTCTTCCTCGTCCTCAGCTGTCGCGCCGCTCCTGACGATCCTCTCCTCGAACACTGATGTTGTACTTACGTGTTTCCCGCCTTCTTCTTCTTCTTCTTCTTCTCCTCCTCCTCTTGCTCTTGTGTGTGCGTGTCTTGTTTTTGGTTTCTCGCGCGTCTTCGACTCTTTGAAGAAGCTGACAAGTTGTCTTAGCCATTTATGTCGCTGTCGCTTTTGTTGTTGCAGCGAATTTGCGGTTGTTGGATTGTGGTGGGTACGTCGATTTTCAAGGACTTTTTTACCTATCGCTCTGTTTTTCACAAATCTCTCGGAATCCTTTGTAGCTCCCTTTTTTGAATCTGCGCTGTTTGTGTGCGTGTCCGGGTCCCCAGAATTTGGTTTCTTCGGTTTTGAGACCTATATTTGCTGTCTGAGAGAGAGAGAGAGAGAGAGAGAGAGCGAGAGAGCGAGGAGGATGCAGAGGTGGTCGCGTTTTGAAACATATTGCAGTTTGTTCACTGATTGATCTTCGTATTGTTTTCGTGATTTCATTTGTTCTGATGGCGCTGATCGAAATGCCAGAGGAAAGGCGACGGCACTGTATCAGGACCAGCCTGAAGAAACGAGCAGCTGGCGCACATGAGTGTGCAGATTCTGGAACAAACGCGGCGGCAGTAACGTGGCTGGTGATGGTGTTCGTAGCGTTTTCTGTAGTAGTCAAGAGTGTAGCAGCTCAAGGTAAGACGTTCTCCTTTGTCCAATTCTCCAACAACGGCAACCACCAAGACTTGTCTCTGCTGGGGGATGCCTCTGTTGCACAGGAGGATCTAGCATTGGAGCTCACGCATAAAAGCTCAGGAAGAGCTTTGTATCGAGCTCCAATCCAATTCATTGACACAAGCTCCCAAGCAAGCTTTTCTTTCCAGACGAGCTTCATCTTCTCCATCGAGGTTGCTGCTGACGATGATGCTGATGATCTGTCGTCGTCGTCATCCTCGTCTTCTATGGGAGAAGGACTCGCATTTGTGATTGCTCCAGACAACACCACTCTCGGAAGCTCGGGACCATGGCTCGGACTTCTCAGTCCTGTGAACGACACCAGCACAGCTACTGCAGATTCTCTAGCACACACAGTCGCTGTTGAGTTCGACATTCACAAGGACATAGAGTTCTGGGACATCGACAACAACCACATCGGCGTCGACATCAACAGCTTGGACTCGGTTGTCGCAAAAGCGGCTTCCTCTGATTCACAACTTGTGAATCTGACATCAGGGCATATCAAAGCTTGGATCGAGTACGACGGAGAAGCGCGGAAGATGAATGTTTCGATCACACCGTTTGCTACCACCAGTGATTACCCGAAACCAGCTGAACCCCTTCTCGTCGTCGACATCGATCTCTCAGCTTACGTCAACCAGTACATGTTTGTTGGATTCTCAGCAGCAACGGGAAGTGGAGTTGTGAATCACAAGGTTCACACATGGAGTTTCCAGAGCACAGGTTCTTCAATCTCAGACTTCGAGAACGTTAATCCAGGTTCTCCAGGTTCTACTTCTTCCGGGTCTAGTACACATCGCCATTCTCCAGCTTCCTTCACCTTGGGTATAACCCATGGTTGTTATCCAAGACTTCTTGCTGTTCTATTAGTCCTGCTTGTGTCTTGCAGCTTCAAGGAGCTTGTCTCATTGGGACATTGAGCTCTCACTCGCTGTAGTAAGAGACCCATTCTTTCTCAAACCTAAATCCTGGAAGCTGCTTGCAACAACAAACCAGCGATTTCTTTCCAGATAGACATGCAGAAGTGCACACAAGTTTCTTGACACAAATTATTTTTGTAGATGACTGTCAACTAGTCTCCATGAATTGTTGACAGGTAGCACAGTAAAATCCATGAACTCTTGATGAAGTTATCCGGACCACAGTTGAGGATACATAAGGATTGAATTTCTCAGGTTTCTATTTCTGGGGTTCTACATGTATAATTCTTTTTCCTACTGTTGTGATTTGCATTGTTGGGTTGTAGTATGAAATGAATTTTCACAGAAACATCTGTTTGCATTGCAATATCAAGTGCTCTTTGCACATTTGTACTCCAGATTTGAGGACACTTAGCCTTCATGTCAGAAATTGATTTGTAGTATGATATTGATTTTCACAGAATCATCCGATTGCATTGCAATACCAAGTGCTCTTTGGACATTGATACTCCAGGTTTGAAGATAGTTATATCCTTCAGCTCAGAAAATCGGTATGTAGCATGATATCAATTTTTTGCAGAAGCATCTGATTGCATTGTGTCAGATGCTCTTGCATCTTGCACATCGATACTGCAGATTTTTGAGGGTACTATCTTTCATCTAAGAAACTGGTAATTTGTAGTATGATATTGAGTTGCATGGAAGCATCTGATTGCATTGCATCAGATGATCTTGCACATTGATTTGAGTCTAGGTTTGAGGATACTAGCCATCATTTCAGAAATTGATTTGTATTTTGATATCAAGTTCAAGTGGTGACTCTTCAGATTTATAAGAACAAAAAAACCCAAGAGAAGGAACCACGGTCACAAGAAATTGTAGTATGATATTGAGTTGCATGGAGCATCTGATTGCATTGCATCAGATGCTATTGCACATTGATTCAAGTCTAGGTTTGAGGATGCTAGCATAGGGTTTGAGGATCATTAAGCCTTTATACTTGGACTTGTCAATATTACTGACCAGTTTGTAGCAAGTAATTTCATTTGAAAAAGATCCTCAACTTCATGGTATCATGGTCATATTTAGTGTACATTAAGGACTTTTGCACTAGGGTAAAGAGGTGCCAATCATAATACCCTTAAGTTAGGGTTTCTCGCTGTTTTTGCAGGAGGGCCTCATTGTTTATGGTGTCCAAACGATAGATGGAGCTCTCCTCTTTGTGCATTTATTGCACTAAAAATGGACTAGAGGTGAGAAAGTTCTAGCTCCCCCGAAGTAAGGGGTTGATTTTACAGAAAATTCTCAATTGAATAGGTCATAGCCTACTTTAGAACGTCTCAAAAATTTCTTAAAGATTATTTTGTTGCCTTAAGAGTTACAAGGTGATTTATAGAGCTTGAGATGGCCATTTCAGAGTAATTTAAATTGTTCAATTTGAAAAAAAATAAATTGAGAAAGTTATGCACCAATGAAGTAAGACAGGTCAAAATGAAGAAAAATGAAAGAAATGCATTTTGCAATTCGAAAAAATGCATTTTCTTTACTGCTCTTTTTCGGCTGCTCCTTTGGCTTTGCAATTCAAAGATGATTTGTAAAGCTTGAGAAGGTGCTCCTATAGCATTTTAAATCACTTAAAAATGGAGAAAAATTGAAAAAGATTTGCAAAAATGTTCAACGATGGGCCAAATATCTTATCCTATTGCATACATTAAAGAAATTTGTAAAGTCACCTTGTCTTCACCTTGTCTTTCACCCCTTAACCCGTCTTTTAGTGGTATCCATAAAGTAAGGAAATCTCAGTATTAAATGCTGAAACTCAATGTGAAATGCTGAATCTCAGCATTTAATGCACAAGCTTCAAGAGGATTTATAATACCTATATAGGTAGGAGCAATGAAAATCTATGTAGTAGTAGTGGAGGTGTAGCTAGGAGGGGGTTTGGAACTATGAGAATTAATTTTTGATTAATCCCTTCTAGCACATAGGTACACTATCAAACATACTTCAAAACAACACTTGTAATATTCGTCATACTTCAAAACAACACTTGTAATATTCGTCATTCACATAAGACTTTTCACTTTTTTGGGATAGAATCATCCATGCGTCTAAAGTTAAATCTTTATGTGAGAACTACACCTTAAAGAAGTTTACCACACACATTTATTATGAGGATCATTCATCAAAAGATTATAAAGTTTTCACAATAGTATTCATAATAATCTCCACATTTTATTTCTTCAAGGGTTCTTATTCTTATTCACATATGATACTTCTATAAGTTCTGATCCAATTAACAACATGAAATTATTGAATGCAAATTATGAACCCAAATTTCTAATCTTTACCCCTAATATATTTGAAGGAAAGAAGTGGATGAATAGTCAACCACATTCATCTACATATATTCCCCATGTATCAAATTAATCATCAAGTGCCCCTTATATCTTTTCATCCTTTTATGGATAGGTTTTACATTATTTGGAATTTGGGATTTGATTAAGTTTACATACTTGACCTCCTATTATTATTAACCTGAAATAATTATCTAAATTATTCATAAGCAGCCTTTATGCCCTCAGCCAAAAGATTCTCCTTGTAGGGCTCACGAGCTCATTATTTTATTCCCCATTTTTATCCATATTATTACCCCAAATCACAATATTATTATTTGCAATTACAATTCCTAGTAATTACTTTGTTGTTACAAAGGTATTGATGAAAACAAAATCACAAGGTGAAATTCAAAAAACCATCAAAATTGATGATTTTTTGAGTTTCACCTTTCATTGAATGCTAATGTACTTTTTTTGCAAGTTTAAAAAAATCTCACCCTATGTATGACCAAACTTGGGGTATTCACATCGTCTTTTCTTGACTTTACAAATATCTTTATTATCAAAAATTTAATATGAAAAAATGTTTTTCATCACAAGG
>Ga0209208_10010647_pt1 | contig 11904 bp, 9 predicted proteins | sample S1TSphfallax_3_FD_187694 | JGI IMG/M metagenome (GOLD analysis project Ga0209208, IMG submission 187694) | Host-associated microbial communities from peat moss isolated from Minnesota, USA - S1T2_Fd - Sphagnum fallax MG (SPAdes) (version 2) | ecosystem: Host-associated > Plants > Peat moss >...
ACATCTTCCCTTCCGGCACATAGAGTCGGTTTTGTTTATACCACAATAATCCATTTCGCAAATGGAAGTGGGACTTGGTTCCATTTTGAATGTTTTGCCTCACCTCTTTGGCAAATGCATCCCGACAGCTTGCTAGTCAAACTTCCTTTTGAAGTTCCGTCTCCCCCCCATACACCATTTTATGTTGATGTTTTCGGCTCAATGCATCCGACACTATGTTCTCCTTTTCGGGCTTGTGCCGGATGTCCACATTGAACAATGCCAATGTGTCTTGCCATCTCACTTGTTTTGATGACAACTTGGGTTGAGTGGCAAAATACTTCAAGGTCACATTGTCGATCCACACCACCACATCTTTGGAACCTATATAATGGCCCCAAGTCTTGAAACAATGTATGACAACCCACATTTCCTTCTCGTGTGTTGGCCACCTTCGCTCTGTCTCACTCAACTTCTTACTTTCAAATGCCACCGGTCTTCTTTCTTGCACTAGGATTCCTCCAATTGCAAATTCGAAGGAATCGAAATGGATCTCAAAATCCTTGTCAAAGTCTGGTAACTTTAACACTAGCGCCTTCACCAAAATGCCTTTCAAGGTCTCAAAGGCCTCGTCGCATGCTCCTTCCCATTCGTAAGTCATGGCGGACTTCTTCAAGAGGTTTGTCAAGGGTGCGGTTATCTTCACAAAATTCTTGATGAACTTGCGATAATAGGAGGCCAATCCTAAAAAGGATCTCAAGGCCGAAACCGACTTAGGCGGTTCCCAATCCAAAATTGCCTTAACCTTGTGATCGTCCATCTTCAAACCTTTTTGAATTATCCTATGTCTAAGGAAGTCCACTTCTGTCACCCCAAATTCGCATTTCTCAAATTTGGCATACAACTTGTTTTCCCTTAGCCTTTGGAACACCTTGCAGAGGTGCTCCGCATGCTCCTCCAAGAAACCCCTATAGATCAAAATGTCGTCTATGTAGACGACCACAAAGTCATCAAGCCATTCCTGGAAAATATGAGTCATGAGAGTGCAAAATGTGGCATGTGCATTGGTGAGCTCAAAAGGCATCACCAAGAATTCGTATGAGCCATACCTCATGCGGTAAACGGTCTTTTCTTCATCCCCTTCCGCAATCCGAATTTGGTAACACCCCAAATGCAAGTCAATCCTGCTAAAAACCTTGGCTCTCGAAAGACGATCAAATAGATCATTGATTTGAGACAAAGGATACCGGTTCTTCACCATTGCCTTGTTGAGGGCTCTATAATCCATGCACATCCTCAATGTCCCATCCTTGTGAACAAAAAGGATGGGTGCCCCATATGGTGATTTATTTGGTTTGATATAACCTTTTGCGAGGAGTTCTTCGAGTTGAACCTTAAGCTCTTTCAACTCCTCATGGCTCATTCGATATGGGGCCTTGGCGGTAAGTGCCACTCTCGACATCACCTCGATCGCATGATCAATTCGTCTTTTCAAGGGAAGGTCTTCGGGCAACTCTTCGAGCATCACATTCGGGAACTCTTCCAAAACTCGCTTTCTGCACTTAGAAGGAATCACCAACTTGGTGGCTTCCTTAGGCTCAAACTCGTCCAACACTCGCATAACACACATCATGCCATAGCCTCCCACACATTCCTTTTCCCAGGCTTTTCCTAACATAAAGTGGATGGTTAGTCCACCCACACAAGGCAATTCGTGTGCCTTCACTCGCATAATCCCACTTTTAAATGGGGTTCTAACTAACCTATTGTGCCCTTCTATAAGCACATTGTTTTGGGTGATGAATTCCATTCCCAAAATGTAATCCATTCCCCCCAAGGTGGAAACCAGCAAGTCCACCTTTCCTCTCCAATTTCCTAGTTGAAAAAGCACCTATTTTGCTTGTAATGTAGTGGGATGGGGAACCCCATCCGCGAAGTGCACCTTGATGGGTGCCTTGAACTCCTCTAAGTGGAGTTCCATCCTTTCGACGCTTTCTCGGGTTATGAAGTTGTGAGAAGCCCCTGTGTCCAAAAGACATAACACATCCCGCTTAGCAACCTTCCCCTTCAAAAAGATAAGTCGATTGCATTCAGGTTGGGCTACGTTGGCATTGAGGGCAATTACCTTAGAGCCCCCATTCCCCATTTTGGACTTGGGATAATCTTTGGAATAATGCCCCACTTTGTTGCAATTGAAACATGCTCCTTTGGGCTTTGCCCCAAAATCTCCCTTGGGTTGGTTCCCTTTAAAAGGAGCCCCTTTCTTCACGAAGTTCCCTTTGGGTTTGAACACCGAGCCTTGAAATTGTTTGGGCTTATCCTTTGTTGGGCTTCCTTGCCTTCAGTTCCATTCTCCCTCATGCCTTGCCTTCTTGTGAAGGAACTTGTTGTCCTTCTTGAACCTGGATTTTTCGCCCCGCCCCACATCCGAAAAGCCTTCCACTTTCGTGATGGCTTCATATAATGAGGGCCAATTTTCCTCAAGCTTTCACTTGGCCCAAGTTGGAAGCCCCATCACAAATTGGCACACACAATCCAACTCATGCATGTGCCGGATTTCAAGCATGAATTTGGAATAAACCCACATATTGCCTCAAGTTCTCATTTGTGGCATTCACAAGGTCACAAAGTTTGCACCTCGAAATGTAATCGGAATTCCTTGGGACAAATTCGGTCTCAATGCGATTCTTGAAGAACTCCCAAGTGTAGCCATGGCTCTTCCCCTCCTCTTATCTCACCGTCCTCCACCATGTGGCGGCATAGCCTTTCAAGTAGGATTGGGCAAGCTCCATGGCCAAATGTCGTCCAACCTTGATGACATGTATATAATCCTCCATCTTCGCAAGCCAAGCATCCATAACCTTTTGGTCGCGGACACCGTCAAAGTTCTCGGGGTTGGCCTGTTGATATCCCGCATTCTTGAATGACCCCCCTTTGAGGGCCGCAACCAACTCACTAAAGTCGAGCCTATTCATCTTGAGGAGGACTTCCAATTGTTCCAGGGTGAATAGGACTAAGCTTCGTTGCTCTTCTTCAATTTCGGGCTCATCATGGTCCTCTCGGGTTCTTGGTTCTTCCTCCCTAATTGATTCCGGCGGGACTACTCGGTCTTCGACGGGTTCCTCCAACATGGTCTCTTGAGCTTGCTTACGATTTTTCTTGGGTGCCATTCGAAATTGCTAAGAAGTGAATCGAGCTCAATCGGAGCTCTGATACCAAGTGACACGCCCCCAAGTTCATGGTCAGACCCAAAAAGGGTCCAACTATGTTAAAGAGTGGATGTAGTTGGAACTTGATGTTGCTCCCAACTTCCAACACTAAAGGGAGTGAGAGGGGTGTGCTGAAAGCTCCGAGATTAGGCTAGGAAGAGGGACAACTATTTAGTTATTCGATCTTGCATCAAAACCAACCACAAGTTGGTTACTTCAACTTCGGAAACACTCTTAGTGTTGGACAAGCCACGAGCAACACGGACTCGCTTGACTCCCCACGGCCTGAACTTAAGGGAAGCCACCACCTTCCCCCATATAGTATTCTCTACGTTTCTCCGTCGCACCTGCATCCAAATAACTTTCATTCCCGAGACTCCCAAGGAGGAGTCCCAAAATTATCCCGCTTTGGACTCCTGGGACTTTGAGAGCTCATAACTCCCGGCTCAAACCTTAGATTGGGATGAGGTCTAAAGCAAACTTGTATCTCTCCTCAAGAGCTTTCCAACAGTGTGTCGCACTCCATCTGCACACATCGGGATCGGGTCCATTCCCGACTTTTTGTGGTCGGGAGTCAAACTGCCAATTTGACTCCCGACCCTTCTTTTGACCATAACTTGTGCTGCAAATGTTCCGTATGGCTCATACGAGGCCATTTTCGACATCTACACTCTAAGGCCTTTCCAACGGTATAAAAAACACTTCAAGGCGAGGTGTTTTGACCTTTACAATTGAACTGTGAAGTTGCGGGAGTCCGAGAGGACTTTAAGTTCCCACTTTTGGGAGTGTGAGTCTCATCTTCACACTTGCCTCAAAGTGGGGTTGCGACATTTGATATGTGGATCTCCTTTCACCTTTTTTCTTTTCTTTTTTTTCTCTTCACTTTTTTCCTTTCCCCATTTCTCTTTTGCACTTGACAAACTCCTACAATATTACTAAAGACTTTCAAGTTCTAGCTTTAAAAACTTTCTAGCTCTAGATCTTTTTCAACCTTCTCATCAAACAACCTAAGCTCTAATAACATGATAACAAATAGGAGATCTACTCAAGTGCAAACATAGAATTTTATTGAAAGGAAACTATAACATGATTCTCACAACACAGAACATAACATCAAGAACCCCTCAAGGTTCTTGTCACATGAAATACACAAACTTGTGTAATGAGGAAAAAAGAAATAAACCATCAACAACAAGGTATTTAACTATAAGACCAAACCACAAATAACCAAACTAATATAAGTAAAAAAAGTAATTCAACCTTGTGAAAGTAACCTAGTTATTTTCCTATTCCAATAACTAATAAAAACTAACTAGTTTAGCTTGAATTCTCAACATATAAAGTATGAAATGTTTCAAACTCCTTTCAAGACTTTTTTTTTACATTTATATTCAACTTGTTCATCCTTGTTTTTTTTTTGTTCTTATAGTGTGAGATTTCTGTAGTTAGGGATGTTGTGGTCAAGTTGTATTATAAAGAATTCCTTAACACTTGAGGCCATTCACCATTGAAGCCCAAGGAATGAATGGAAAAAGCCATGGAGTAGGTTAGGAAAGATCATTTTTCGGCCTTCTACAAGCACTTACTAGCATGTGATCTTTCTTTGGGTGTGGATTTCTTAAGGGAGATACAAGTTCATTATGCCATGAACTCAAATCCAGATATGTTAATAGAGAAGTTCAAGATGTTCGCCTACTCTTATGTTTCAACCAAATATAAATTGTCCTAACTCAAAATGTGGAATGAATCTATTTTTCTAAAGGAGGCCAAAAAACTCCCCAAGCCCAACTTTTCTTACTCCCAATTCAACAAATGGTTGCATAAGGCAACTTTCTAGTATCAAGTATTTTATTTATAGTTGATTTTTTTTTTCATTTTTTTCTAAGACATTTTTTATTACATTATTGTTCTTGCAACTTGAGATTGAAGCAGTTAAGTTGTTCAATGTAATAGTCTCCAAAAAAATTTGGTTGTGAAAAAGGTTTTAGATATGATCTCTTTCCTCATATATATGGCAATAGATGTTGGTGATATGGGAGACTTGCTTTTTCCAAGAGTTAAAGCCTATGATGGGATCCATATAAACAAATGTTGGGAGCAACAATCCGAGAGTAAGGAGGTTGTCAAGTGGGTTTTATATAGGTATTCCAACCTATTTTGTCGCAACCCTAGCCTTGGGCTTGCGACCAAGGCAAAGGGGTTGCAAGGTTGCGGGCCAAGAGGAATCCTGGGAGTCACATCACATACTCCTAGGAGTGTAAGAAAGTGTGAGGGAGTGAACCCTCACACTCCCCAGGCAACTCCCATTCCCGATGGACTCCCGAAACTTCAGAGAGCGATTTGAGGGCTCAAAACTCAATGACTTGTCAGGTTCTTTATATAATTGAAAAGCTCTTGGAACGTAAATGTCTAAAATGGGCTCGCATTGCTCATTTGGACATCTAAAACATAAGTTATGGCCAAAAGAAGGGCCGGGAGTCAAACTGCCATTTGACTCCTGACCAGAAAAAATCAGGAATCGACCAGATTTACTTAGGTGCAGACAACGTGCGACATACCGTTGGAAAGCTATCGACGAGAGCTATAATTTTGCTTTAGACCGCACCTTGATCCAAGGTCTGCTCACAAAGTTATGCGGCTCCAAAGTCGCGGGAATCCCAGTTGGCGCGATTTCGGGACTCCCACTCAGGAGTCCCATGAGAGAAAAGCCATTTGGATGTAGGCCTTATGCAGAAGTGCAAAGTATACTACAAGGGGGAAGGTGGTGGCTTCCCCCAAGTCCGGGCCGTGGTGAGTCTTGTGTGTCCGTGTTGCCCGTGGCTCGTCCTAGCACCAAAGGTGCTCCAATTATGCACTAACCACTTTGTGTGGGTTGTGTGTAGGCCCATGTGAGTGAATGAAGCTTGTCAACTCTTTCTAGTCCCATCTCGAAGCTCCAACACACCCCTCTATCCCTCAAAGTGTTGTGAGTTAGGGAGCGTGCCCCGACTCCCTCCTCTTCCACTATCTTTCACTTGGACTCACATTTGAGTCCTTCAAGGACTTGGGAGTACGTCATATTTAGTTTTCCATTCAATCATAAAACTTTATTCCATTTTTAATCTACAACAAATTGATTTTTGAATGTGTGTTGATCCATGCACCTTTTTTTGGATCACCATAAAACTTATCATAATTTTGGTGCTAGGGGTAGGAGAGTTGGTAGCCATTTTTTAGAATTCATTATGAATGTGTTTTTCATTCCCCTACAAGTATTTCTATCATGTTTTGTTATTCCATGGTGTCATTGATCAACTCCCAATCTCTTAGACATCTAGTGTGAACCCAAAGCCGATAACACTATGTTCTAGGACCTACTCAAGGATTTGCTTGCTTCCCATTTTCTCTAGTGTGGTTGGCCTTGAATGTCCGAAAGATAACACCCCACCCTAGAGATTCCCTTGAGGAAAAACATCAAGCCGTTTTTCATGGAGATTTTTATAAGTTATGCAAGAACACAAGTTAAGGGTGGGAGGCAAAAAAACATTTCCAAGGGAAAGGGAAAGTTGAAGGACAAAATGACCAAACCTCCTTCCTTTGATCTAAATCAGGACACCTTTGTTGAAGTTCCTTTGAGCCAAAATATATGTTTGTAGACAATAAAAGATATGAGGAGAGAAAGAATGGCTACTACCCCATAAGTTTTTCCCACCCCTCCTCATGGTAGAATCCAAAGCACTCAATAATGATCATTCCATTTTTTTCCATCTTGCCCAAGTCTGATTATTGTTACCTCTAGCATGCCTTTTGGCTTTCACCATAGGGTCCTCCCATTCTCATGGCCTTCCATTGTGGCAACCAAGATCTCATCCCAAACCTAACCTTTAGAGTATGAGAAAATTTTCAAGTTCATTTAGAAGGTAGGCTTACATTACATTCTCTTTCACTTTACAAAATATTTCAGTAGTGTCGCAACCGTAACCTTGGGCTCGCAACCAAGGCAAGGGGTTGCAAGGTTGCGAGCCAAGAAGGAAGATCGGGAGTCATGCCGCATGCTCTTGGGAGTGCAAAATAGTGAGATTGTAGGGGTCAAAACCCAATGGATTAAATAGTTATTTACATCATTGGCAAACTATTGAAAATTAGATGTCTAAAATGGGCTCGCATTCCCATTTGGACATCTAAAACACAAGTTATGGCCAAAAGAAGGGTCAGGAATCAAATTGGCAATTTGACCCCCAACCATTAAAAGTCGAGAATCGACCCGATTTCCTTGTGTGTAGGTGGCGTGAAACATACTGTTGGAAAGCTCTTGACGAGGAATATAATTTTGCTTTAAACCTCATCTCAATCAGAGGTCTGAATGCGAAGTTATGGGCCCCCAAAGTTATAGGAGTCCCAACTTTGGCAATTTCGAGACTTCCACTTAGGAATCCTGGGACAAAATGCCATTTAGATGTGGGCCTCGTGGAGAGGCACATAGGGGGGAAGGTGGTGGCTTCCCCCAAGTCTGGGCTGTGGTGAGTCATGTGAATCCGAGTTTGCTCATGGCTCATCTTAGTACCAAAAGTGCTCCAACTATGAAGTAACCACCTTGTGTTGGTTTTGTGCAAGTTCATATGAGTAGTTGAAGCTTGTCAATTCTTCCTAGTCCCATCCCGGACCTCTAGCACACCCCTCCACCTCTCCAAAATGCTACGAATCGAGGAGCATGCCTTGACTCCTTACTCTTTTGTTGTTTTTAGTTTGGACTCACATTTGAGTCCCTCAAGGAGTTGGGAACACATCAAGTAGCTTGTCTTAGATGCACTAATTTTTTTCTTCTTTCTATGTAAATGAATCTTGGTGGCAATGTTTAGCTTATCATTATAGACATTCTTGGAAAGCTCCATGTTCTTTTTGTATCCTAAAACCCAAATGATATTCCTATTTATAATGGGAAAGTTGATGAGTATGTTGTAGTCTTTGATTTTGCCAAGAAGTTTTTGGCCTTTGATGGGGCTGTTTTGTTATTTCATTTGAATGACCCCATAGTTCTAAAGGAGGTCAAGTCTTATCTAGAGAGCTATGATTTCTAGATTTAAATGAAGTGGGCTATGGTGAACTCATTACCACTCACAAATAGTAAGACCCGTCTCTCAAGGTTCCATCACGATCCATTAAATTTTCATTGTATTTTTTTTCTTTTCTCCTTCAGTTAAAATTTGTCTTTAACTTTATAGACTCTCCTCAACCATGCAACTCTTTTTGTTAGGGTACCCAATGGGAGCTCCTTGGGTAGTGGGAGATTCATTTATTTTCACCACTTGATGAATTTATAAACGACTTTATTGATGTTCAAAATGAAAACATGTTGTATAATTAGACATATAGGGATTTTATGTCTATATCCAAGGCCAACAAACCCTTCGAGGCTAAAAAAGAAATGCATATTGCTACTTTTTAGGCCTTAATTGATGTTTGTTCCAGGACATGATCCTTTGTTGTAGTTTTATTTGCATCCAAAAGTATGTGCCCTTCCTCAAAAAAATCATTCTCAATTTCTACATCAAAATTATGTTTAACCATCTTTCACTTTATATCAACATTATTAAGGCCTGCCAAAGCCTTGGGCCCTGCATCTTGGCTTTGGAGTTGAATATGGAAATTTTACAGAGGTGTTGGAACCTATCATTGAAGTGGCCACACTCGAACTTGATGCGAAGCATGTTCATAGCTTTGATGTTGATTGTCTTGTTAAGAAACGCTCAAAAATGTTGTTTGATTATGAATAAGTTGTCCATTTGCATCAATATTATGCATTCTTTTAGTTCTTTCTAGTGCATGCCTCACATTTTCCTTTTTCTTTATTTGTAGGATGTCATCTCCGTCGAAGAATTTTGTTTCATTCGGGGAGGATGAGATGCCTTAGGATTCTACCATTTCTTTTCTACTACCATCATATGCTGAGGTTCAAGCTCTAGTTTTGGAGTCCTTGGTTTCACCTCCTTCATGGATAGTTTCTTGGGGTTATCATCCATGGGTTTGAACTTACATCAATGATGAAGCATTAGAAGATGTTTAGGATCTTTTTTTGAGCTCAAGGGTGGATCACTAGGTTTATGAACCCGTTGGGTGGTCCTAAAGTTGGGTGGAGAGCTCTAGTGATGTTTTTATGTTTTGTGCCAAACTTTGCTTTTATTTTAGTTTTCACACAAAGCTCCTTTTAATTCATCTTCCTATAAGTCTTGTAGTATTTGTGTCAAAGCTTTTACATACCACAATGTTGGAATAATCTTTGTAAAAACAAAATGATATTATAATGTTATCTATTGGAATGTTCGTTTGAATTTTAAAGTTAGTTATGGGATCAATTATATATTCTACCCATGCAATTCCATGTTCTTTGGATGTTCTTTGTTTCTACACAGGTTTTCAAATTAAATAATATGGGTTATAAAAATGACCTCTACCTTATAATGATTGAAGCACATATAAAGGAAAATAAAAAGTTTCATAAATTATTCCCACACAAAAACTACTTATTTGAAAGAAAATTTAAAACCTATTACCTCTATAAGATAATTTAGCATATCATTGCTTTCAAAATGATTTCAAACTTTAAATGATTCTTGGAAATGTTTAATTAAACCATCCTTTACATCTATAAAATTCTACAAAAAAATTTGGGTTATTTGCTATTAGAAGATTATATTGGCTTGTACACATTGTATGGATGCCAAATAGAGATTATATGTTTTCCTTTTCTTCAACGTTGAATTCATTTCTAAAAATATCTCTATCTAAAGTTCTAATGTACATGTTTTTTGGAAACATATTTCAAATTTTATAATTGGAAATTTTTATAAATAACTTATTATAATGTTAGTTATATCAAAATGGTTCTATTGGTATCAAATAAAACCTTTCAATTTTATCAATTTAGCAACTTGACACATAAATGTATATAATTGCTTATATTGTCGATATTTATAACAATTGTTGTACCATGCAATAGGGAATTATACCTAATAATACCTAAACAAAATTTAAACAATATATAACAATACATATCAATTTCCAATAAAGTTTGCGGCTATTTGATAACAAATTTCAAATTTAAATAGTGAATAACCACATTAGGAGGTGGAATTTTATTTTATATATTTATTGCAAGTAAGATTAATCTTGTGTGGAGTGTGTTTTCCAACTATGAATGTAATTTTTAGTATATTTGAAGCCATTTCCTACTTGTCTTGTTTCTAAATGGCCATAAATATTTTATTTTTCCTTCTATATCCTTCATTGCATTTCCATTCAACATATCTCTATGAAATTTGGTCTTATCTTTTGTATTTAAAGTATTTTTTATATTGTGAATAAAATTTCCATCCTAGTTCAATCCATATACAAATTACTTTCCTATGGTTCTCATTTGGATGCAGTTGTTAAAACAAATCAAGACTTTCATTTTTCAACTCTTAAAAGAAAATTTTGTGGTCCGATTGATCATAGATCTTAAAATGCATTACTCTTCAAATGGCCATGATATAAAAACCAAACACACATAGATAAATACACATCTTGAACTAGCTCAACTCCTCCATTTCATGGTATTACTATTAATGAGGTTTTTCTATTCCCATTGGAGTTAATTCACCTCTAGATTTTGCAGCAATAGGTTCGTAAAGCAACAATAAGTACATACAACACATAAACTAAAACTTAAGTGAGTTGTTACAATCATTAATAATAAAATGACAACTCTAAAACACCAAACTAATTCCCTAGTTTTGCCTTGTAAGGTGGTCCTTACTAATTCACACAAGATTCCACATGCCCCATGTTATTTAGGTTAAAGTGTAAACTAGTGATGCTTTCAGCTATTAGTGGGCCCTTTTTGCGGGCACCAAAGCAAGCACAAATATTGTAGCACGACTTCAAGTCCTTTTTGTCCTTTATCAACATGTTTGCAGTATAGACGTTCCCATATTAGTGGGAAATGCCCTACCTTTGAATGCGGTTTGAATTATTCATTTACATAATCAAAAAACTATAAAAATAAAATATAAAATGATTAGGTTGCCTGGGGGTTTGAACTATAAATCCTAAACTAACATGTACACAAATTGCTCAAATTTGAAGGAAATAGGCTAAAAGAAAAATGAATCCATGTTCCATAATTGAAGAGTGAAACACATAATCATTAATGAAAACCAAAAGTCCGTTAATAGGTCTATCCTCCTAATCTTATATTAGCCAATTCAAAATACAACAGTCATAATTGACCATTATAGACAATCATTAGCCAGTACCTAGACTAATAGTCCAAAGTTTAAAGTAAACCTTGCCTAACTACATGTTTAACTACCAGTTCTATCAAGTACAAGTTATACTAATCACTTGTTGACTAACATGTCAACTTGTTTTATTAACCCAATCATGACCTACCAACTTTATGCTTAGGTTAATAATAAAGTTAAATAATAGGTTATGACATTTGCTAAGGTTGGCGCTATAGTCTTCTATCAATCATGCATGTCTTCAAAGGTCGCTATGGGTGTTGTGAATACCTCCAAAGCATGCAAGGTATTTGATGTCAAAGTAACCTCCCAACCTATACCTATTTAGTGTGGGGTAAAAGGTACACTAGTAGATATAATTCCAAAGATTATAATCTACTATCTAGTATGGTATGTGTAGGATTAACAAGTTCATTTTGTTTCTTGTCAGATCTCTCACTACCTTCCACAAGTTG
>Ga0209208_10010648_pt1 | contig 11904 bp, 10 predicted proteins | sample S1TSphfallax_3_FD_187694 | JGI IMG/M metagenome (GOLD analysis project Ga0209208, IMG submission 187694) | Host-associated microbial communities from peat moss isolated from Minnesota, USA - S1T2_Fd - Sphagnum fallax MG (SPAdes) (version 2) | ecosystem: Host-associated > Plants > Peat moss >...
TCATTGTTGCCTATGGAGACAATTCTTTCCATTCCTAGTGAGTTGGAGTACGTTGAAAGCTTGGTGAAGCTTGCAAGGAATAAACATGATAAAAACATCATAATTACAAATGTGATTGGAGTTGAAAGAATGCCAACAATCTATAGGATTTGCATCAACAAAAGCCATTGTAGCAAAACTTTGCACCTGCTTGTGGAGATTAACAATAATCTGGTAGAGGGTCTTGTGATATAGGGGCATCCATGTCTATCATGGTAGCTGGCGTTGTTTGGGAACTAGGGATCATGCATTTGGTCACAAATACTAAATATTATAAAACAACTTTAGGTGTAGTCACCCAAACATTGGGAAAAATCTAGTGCCTAATGACAATCATGGTGGTAGGTACCGACGACTACGATCTACTATTGGGATTAAACTTTATGATCAAGATAGGAGCTATCGTCAATGTTGAAAAGGGCATGATTCAAGTGGGGCAAGGTCTTGGGAATGACATCCAGGTGCTTTCTCTAAACATGGTTAACATGTTACAAGTTGTCAAAGATAAGGTTCAGACTATTTCTAATGCCACAACAATGGTGGATTTGGGCCTAGGACAACTAGACCTCAATGGAGTTGAACAAACTATTGGTTATTTTTCCAACAGTGGCCAATCCAGTGATGGTTCTGAACATGATGCGTTTGACGACGATACTATTAAAACATAGGAAACAAATCATGATGCATATTACTATGTTGGAAATCATGAACTTTGGGAAGAATTGTAGGACAATTGATTTAATACCTTTGTGAAGCATGAAGGACCCAATCAAATTTTGAATCTATTATTGGAAAACCAGACCAAGAACATAACCTTTGGGGAGATTTCAAACTTTGAAGATTATGAAGACTAAATAAGATGTGTATCAAAGGAAGAAGATGTGTGCAAGGTGGCACATCATCTTGAACAATCAAAAGACTATCCATTGATATTGTAGTTGGAAAAGCGAGATGATGTGGGAACCACCAAGATAGCTACAAATGCACACAATAACTCCAATGTGAACCAATAAGGGAGATGGGGAGAAATCAAATCCAAAATTGATGTAGATATAATGTTGGATCTAGTAAAAGTTAATCAATTGTGGCAGTTGTTGAAGTAATTTTCTAATGTGTTTGCCTAACATAAAGGCGAACTAGGTTGTTGCAATATTGGGGAGCACAATGTGGACCCCCAAGGTTTCCCACCTTGCCACACACCAAGTAGGTTGTCATTATGGGAAAAAGTAAAAGTCAAAAGATAGATTTACAATTTAGTGCGTTTAGGAAAGATGAAGCCCAATACATCGAAATATGCATGTAGGGTGACACTACTTGTAAAAAAGGATGGTAATCATAAGTTTTACAGGGATTACAAGCCATTGAACCAACAGACTAGGAGGGATGCATTTCCCATGCCTTTAGTTGAAAATGTCTGATGCAGATGGGGAAATCCCAATGGTTTTCTGCATTGGACTTATAATTAGGCTTTTGGCAAATCAACATGGCACCTAAATATGTGAAGAAATTTGTCTATATAACAAATTCGGACTATATGATTAAACTATGATGCCTTTTGGTATGAAAAATGCAACTAGTACTTTTACCCACACAATGATTGAGATATTCAACGGTTACATGGATAAATTCTTGAAATTGTTTGTTGATGATTTCAACATACATAGCCTGACCTAGGAGGAACACCTAAAGCACTTACGCATTGTCTTAATGAAGTTGAAGGAAGTTAACTTGAAGCTTAACCCAAGCAAATGCGAATTCACAAAAACAAACATTTGTTTCTTAGGACATATTGTTAACAAGGAGGGGACTCAACAAGATCAACAAAAGATCAAGTAGTTATAAAGTTTCCAGTACCAATGTCAATCACAAATGTCCATGTTATTCTTGGACTCATAGGGTATTACAAAAATTATGTTAAGGGGGTATTCCAGAATAGTGGTATCGTTCTTTGAATTGATAAGAAAGGATGCTACATTTTGTTGGAATGATGAATGCCATAATGCATTTAATGTGTTGAAAGATGCATTGGTCAAGGCACCCATTCTAATTAGACTAGACTTTACTAAACCTTTCATACTGGATGTGGACTGGTCGACAAAAGGAGTAGGTGCCATTCTTTCACAATGGATAGGCAGAAATGAATAGGTCACAACATACACAAGTAAGGGTCTTACACTTGTGCAGAGAAAGTTTCACCCTATACAGGGTGAATGCTATGCCCTTATTTGGGGTATAATGCATTTCTAAGAATACATATATCATAATCATTTCACTTTGTGTATTGACCACAAGCCACTTGAATGGTTAGCCACAATGTTAAATGCATATGGTAGGAGAGGTAGATGGATTAACATGTTCCAGGACTTTAGCTTTAAAATAATACATTATGTTGGGTCAAGACAAGGTGATGTTGACGACTAAACAAAAACCCAGTTGGCAATGTGGATGAAGACAAAGACTTTCAGAAGGAGATTCAAAACTATAATTACATGCAATGGGTTCAAAGAATTGAAGTTTCTTGGTATGGAAGGAGGAGCTCCAAAATGGAGTTGATTCTACAACAATTGAGCAGCAAAGTAGTTATAAATTAATTGTTCATGGTGGATGTCACTTGAGTCAAAAGAGGTGGAAACAATTCTTGAAGAGGATGACTTAGTTGAAAATTAAGAACAAGAGGTTGAAGATATGCAAAACAAACAAATTTCCAAGAGAAGGAGGAAATTTTATTTGGATTTGCAAATGCATCTGCAACTAATTAATGAGGCACAATCACTTGTTGATGATGACCATATGGATGAGACTTAATATGAGGAAGAAGATGACATTGACTGGGACCATGTCAAAGACATGGACATTGGGATGATTGGCATACCATGGCAATTCTTAATGGGGGTTAGATTTTGGTAGAGAGTAGTTTGCAAAAGAAAACCAAAATAAAAAAGAGAATGCTGCAATATCAATGGGAGCATGACAAGTTCATGTTCAAGGAATTATGGGTGCCAAGACCTAATGAATGGAAGCAACTGATCTTGGACCCACATGAGGAAATTGGTCATTTTGGAGATGGGCGCACACTTGCTGAATTTAATAAGCAGTACTTATGATACAATAGAATAGAAGATGTAAGGAGTGTTGTTTGTACTCACAAGCAATGCCAAATGGTGAAGCGAACTAGTAACATCAGATTAGACATAAAAGAATTCAAAAGCATACATGTTTGGGATCAATTTTATAGGATAACATTATATACAACATGGTCGTTACCTAAGACACGTAATGGCAATAGATGCATCCTTGTTGTAATCAATCATTACTCAAAATGGGTAAAAACTAAAGCAATCACTAAACATGAAGCACGAATTATTGTTAATTTTTTTGAGGATGAAATCATATGCATGTTTAGAGTTTCAAAGTATATATTGACTAATAATGGAGATGAATGGGTAGCTAAATTTGATCAGCTATGCAAGAATTATGGAATTGCACATCGATATACAACACTTCAATGTCCTAAGTGCAATGACATGGCAGAGAGTGGTCAAAACCTTGAAGCATGGGTTAATGGTTATGGTTGATATTTTTGAACATGCCTTAGATTAGCATGATCACTTGCCCCATATTTTATTTAGTTACAAATGTGGTGTACAAGCCAACACATGGTTTTTGCGTCACATGATTTTAATTAGTCAAATTCTGAGGTTATGAATTGATAATTTTCTAAGTCCCTGGCCAAGGCATATGATGTAAATGGTGATCCAACTAAGCTTATTGAATAAATGATTGAAAAAATGCAACTAATTGCCAGCATCCATGGTCAAGTGATTAAGAATGTGGGTGCAGCGCAATTGAAGTAAAAAAAAAACATATGTGACAAGAAAAGGGAAGTAACTATTTTTGGGTTTCACTTAAGGTGAGACTTATGTCAAGGTGAAAAAACTTGGGAAGAAGAAATCACTAGCTTCGAATTAGGAAGGTCCATTCCTTTTCATGAAATATCTAAACAATAATGGATTTCAAGAGTAGGACGAAGGTGGGAGAATTTGTGTCATTAAGGGAAAGGATGAAAAGATTTGGGATAGACTAGAAGGGATCTATAGGTCTTCCATTTTGCACCATTAAGTGGTGGTGATGGAGGGACTTAGTCAAAAAAAATTGGGAGTGGCTACACATGTGACAAAAAGATAGGGATTTAGGGTTTGTGTGTGAAGAGGGTGTTTTCTATCATTGTCTTGGCACCAAAAACCACCTTCTATCTTGTCATCTTGTTATGCACAATATTACTCCTTATGGGGGAGTTTTATGTTGATGATAAGTATCTTTGTATGGAGGAGTGAAAGTTTAGGGATCAAGGTTATGTTTTTTTTTCCCTTCTATGTGGTGGAAAATGGTGCAATCAACGGAGTTGGATAGTGGCATGAAACTACAAGAGGCATCCAATTTTCCAAGTTAAAAATCTTGCTCCTAGTCATTAATATTGCTGGTTTTAGTTGTGTAAAATATGTTTTGTTTAAAGATATGGGTGTTGGGATGAATGCCCAAGAAATGCAATCTATGTTTTCTTGACTCCAAGAATTTTGTTGTGCTAGAGTTAAGAGCATAATGTTGGTCTTCAATAGGTTTTTAAAGGCAAATAATGGAAGAGATGAAAAGCTCCAAAGGATTTGTTGGTTGGTCAGTTATGGAATTCACTAGTACAATTTGTTATGTTTGAATCGAGCCTTGGTCATTGTTTGGGAGGGTTGAGTACTTTACGTTGGGAGCTTTGAATAATTGTTCTTTCATGGGAAAGTTGGGTGATTCAAGGAGATTTTCTGAATTTTTTTAATGATGAGATTACATCTAGTTAGACATTTTCCTTGAACCTTAATTCACTGCTAATGGGGAGATCAATTGTCTTTGAGCTAGTATGTGAAACTCCACAACTAATGACCATGATAGCCATTGAAAAAGGATCTAGAGTGATCTGATCCATTATTTACTTTAGTTTAGAGTCTATATTGCATAGGGCTAATAATGATCATATTATAGCATGAACATTCACATTTGAAGTTTTAAGTTGGAATGAAGGTTTGTTGAATTTTAGTACGAGGAATTAATTACATGCTCTTTAATGAACTTGATGTGACCGCACTTTTTCGGTTACAAGTTGATTATAACATTGCCATCTATTCAAGCAACTTCAACATGCCTTTTTGCACTACCAGTGCCTTGGGATGAATTCTTGTACCCATGTTAAGCGAGTAAGTGTTTTCCGTTATATACCCATGTGTGAATATCAAGGTACAAGATATATATTAACTAGCTTGTAAATTTTCCATTCTATTATTTCAGTTACCCTACTTGAATGGTAATTTCAAACTTAACCTAGTTCAATTTATTTGGTGATCAGGGCCTTGTGTGAACTAGCACCCATGTATTTACCATGGTAAAAAAATCCCAAAATTCATTTAAATTATTTTTAAATATTACAAATATCCCATGCTAAAATTAAATCAAGGTCTTTTAGTTTAAATCTAACATTTTCTGGGCTTAATATGGCCATTAAGAGCCTTCACTCAAAAAGGTGAAGGTGCCAATGTGTGGGTGTTAGTTCACCTTGGCCATTGGCAATTAGGTATATGTTTTAAAATTTATCTTGATCAAAGGGATGATAATTGGTTTTAGGTAGGAAAAAAGAAGGTAGGGTAACCAAGTCAATGTGCAAACATTTAGTGGCTCAAAGCTTGACAAATCTCAAGAGAGGTTTCCTTTGTTGGATCCTAAACCTTTATAACACCCACAAACCCTTCCAATGCCCCTATTTTATTCAACTATGCCCATTCTTTTTACATTTATGAACAAATTTCTCCTACATTTTCGTATCCATTCCTAAGCAATTGTGGTCCTTTTCATGATGCTCATCATGGTCTTCTTGTATTTTTTTGCGTGTTTCTCTCTCTTGAAGCTTGAAGTTCATATGGTTTTGGTGATGATTTGAACCTTCTTTATCTTCATGTGTTTCTATAGGCTTTTTAACAAGCTATAAAATTAACAAGCTCCTAACAACCTTGAGCTTCAAGTAGGTGACCCCCTTTTGCTAGTTTGAGGGCCCCCCTAACCTCTTAGTGTTCTTGGGAATAGTCTCTTGCCCTTCTAACCTTGTTATTTATTTTTGTTTGATGTCCTCTTGTAATTGCGAACAATGGATGAATTGAGAGGTAATGGCCTTTTGGTGGTCCAAGTCTTCTCCTTCATTTCCTTTCTCTTAGTTTTGACCCCTCCTTGTGTTTTTTCTCTCTTGGTGCAAAACTACTTGAAGCTTAAGTTGTTTCTCTTTTGCAAGTGCGAACCTTGTGTTTTTGTGTTTGTTTGATCATGGTTTGAAAGCTGCCACCTCTTGTGTTTCTTTTCTCTACATCCAAGCCCACCCCTCGCCTTTCTTATCTCCTCATGTGAGCAAGTTGCTTGAAGCTCTTGTGTTTCTTCTTTTACTTCTTGCAAGTGCAAGCCTTGTGTTTTTTTGTTTTTTTGCTTATGGTTTAAACCCCCCTTGCCCAAATTTTTTTCTTCTCTATTGATGACCTCTTTAAAGAAAAATGTTTTTTTGAATGTAGTATAACCAATGTGTTGAAGCCTATGTGGCTTAATGAATTGCAAGGGTTCCTCGGAACATTTGAATTCTAACATTCTACACATTAGAACTTGAAGAATTGCACGATCAATTGACAAGGCCAATACCACATCAAGGATGACAACAAAAGGTTGGTGATGAAGGCAATTGCAACGAAACATTTATGGATTTGGCATGCATTTGTAATGCTTCCAAGGTTTAAAATAATATCAATGTGGTTGATTGTTCTTTTTTTCATGGTGAACTACCTCCACGATGTTTCCCCACATGCAAAATTCATTGTCAATGACCATGCCTATCACATGTGCTATTTCCTATTTAATCACATATGTCCCAATTGAACCATCTTCCAAAGAACTATCTTTGAATTATAAGATGAAAAACAAAAATAGTACACAAAAATTCTCGAAAGGGTTCACAAAGATGTTAAATGCACATTTTATGTCTTATAAGCATGATGGGGAGTGATGTGCTACCTAGCACAACTATGTAGTGAAACATTAAACATGTTGGGAAAGCAATTGTGATCATGCGCAACATGATGGTCACAAACAAAGAAGGAGATGTAAAATTCAATTCAATTTTTTAGTTACAACAAACTTTAGCTTGTTTATAGCAATATTGATTGTTAATCCCATTGTCCTTTGATAGATTGCTTGTGAGTTGGTTAACACAATTTGACGAGAGGGTTTTTTCTACTGTCTTTGAAATAACCTAGTCAACCATTTGTGGACTTTCAAAGGGGAGAATGATTGGTTTTTTTTATAGGCTATTGTATGATTAGCCTAGGCATTGAAACATTGTCCATGTGTATGAATTTGACTTCAATAGAATGAATTGACAATTCAATTACCAAGCTTAAATTGAAGTGAATGGGATCATTATATTTTTTCCAATTTTGCGATTTCAAAATTTTAGTACTTTAAACCACTTTTGAATTTGCATTAAGAAAAAAAAATCCAATTTTTTGAATACCCACATTGCAAAGAGTTGCTAATTTAATTGTTGGAATATGAGATTGTATAAAATGCCATTTGATGGCGACAAAAAAAAAAAAAAAAAAAAAAAAAAAAAAAAAAAAAAAAAAAAAAAAAAAAACTACATCAAATTAATTGTCAATGGCAAGATTATACCACAAAGCTGAAGAGGATCAATGTTGTTGTGGGAAATTGCAATCGTTTCATCAACCTAAAATGGACCTTCACTATTGTCAACACTACTAATGTGATGTGACACCATAGCTCATGGAAAAGGATTGGCTATGTCTATGAACATCATTTTTCAAATAGTTCAACACCTACTATCGACAAAGGCACATATATTCTTGAAATCTAGGTCCAAATTTTGCAATGACATTGTGAAGAGCTAGAGGTGGCTAGTGGAGTCTTTCAACAACTCCATCTTTGAAATATTCATTACCATTGTGGCTATAGTTTTTTTTTCAAAGTTTACATCTAATCTAGCCACCTTAGAGTTGTTGATTGCCATCTTCTTCACCTTTCTCTTTCTTGTAGGATGTTCCCAAGGTTCAATTAATGTTGATGTCACATTTGAACTCGTGTTATCATTGTTGTTATTGTTTGTGTTTTATGATTTTTTTCAAAACCATGTCAATTCAAATATAACATAAATTTATACCCCTATGATGCAAATGCTTAAAGGGTATATAATAAGTTTACATAGGTGAATATTCACAATGTTCTCACATGTACAATTAAACATAGGCTAAATATTATATAATTTTACCTTTATTTAGTTAAAATAATATAACTACCTAGTATACCTAGCAACCCAATACAAGTGCATACACATATGAATCCATTTAAAATAATAATAATAGTAACATTTCTTCCCAAAAACCATGCCTAATAAAGTTTGTGGCTCAATTTCTTTGGAAATTTGTGTGTTAAAGCCCCTTGTGCCCCCCCCCCACATAAAACATACCAACTTGGATAACCAGAAGGAGATATTTTCCTAGGTTATGTGTTATCCCAAATATGACTTTGTGATAATGTTCCTCAAACGTCATGTGGTCTTGTTACTTAAATTAAATAAAAAATAAAAAACAAAAAATAAAAATGCATAGAGATGAAATTGCTTATGTTAAGGATCATTCTAGAGGAAGTTGTATAACAATAAAATATAATGATAAAAAGAATCAATATTTTATCCTTTTTTGACATGAGAACCATTCATTCATATTCATGAATCAACAATTACACACTAGGGTGGTCCAAAAACACACATTAGGAGTCCATTTTAGCACAATTTTTAATATTAACAACACTTTCACAATGAATATGTATACCAAAATTTTAAAAAAATCAAGAACTATTTCTTGCCCTCCCTTTCTAATATATTATTCAATACTTTGAATGAAGATTTTTTATAATTTTTTTTCACATTGAATAGGACTTTATGGATTCAAGCATTTTTTACCTTTTAAAAAGTACTTGAAAATGTACTCCCACTTGCACTGACATCTTCAATAAGAACTTTGATTTCCATTTAAACTTATGATAGAGTACATTAAACATTTAATACAATATTTTGAAATTTATGAATCCTTTTTTACACATTTCCTTACCAATTCAATTTTGGATACATTACACTAGTAAAAAGGTTTTGAAATTCTTACATTGTTTCATCCATAAAGGGACAACGTAATATGCACTTATCCAAATATCCAACTACGTTATAAGAACACTCGATACAATGGCATGAACTTCTCCATAAATTTTTTTTATCAAATTGACACTAGGTGAAAATAAAAATGTTAGGCTTACTAGTGATGAGAAATGTTCTCACAAGCATATGTGGATGCACTACTAATGATTGGGAATGCATGTCAATGGGCATGTCTATTCTATTATGGGGAGACTATGTTGTTGGTGTGAGATTGTGAAGAATGGGATGTGAAGAAGTTAGCTACTATGAGTCCATGCCATTACAAAATCATGTAAGAGGTTTGCTACAAGTTATGGAGGAGTAGACAAGATGAGAAGGGTGAATCTTGAGCAACTAGGTATTTCATGCAACTCAATGGTATATGCAATTGGTGTGAATTGTTAGCTCAATTGCATATGAGTGTGAATGATGATCAACAAATTTTCCGTCTCAAAATCACATGGTTGCTTCCTGAGATCAAGATTTAACAATCACAGCAATTCTTCCCTTTTAAAAAGTTTCAAAACAAGTGGAAGCCAACATACCTAATTGTTTTGGCTTGTTCAAATTTATTATTATTTTCAAAAATAAGTAATAAAATCCAAAGTTGTGGTGAAAATCATGTCGGTTCTAAAATCAACGACAGCAATCCCACCTCTTTCTGCACAAATTTTGTTTTCAGAACCAAGATCAGAATCCTTGTTCATAACATGTGCACTTGTTTGTCCCCGGGCTATTCAAAAAAATGAGAAAGTGCACAATCAAATGTGACTTTCAGGCTCACACTTTGCTCATGTCATGCATACAAATGGCTAAATTGTTACAAATTGTTTAATCTACAGCCTTCCAGCAAACCAACACACACCAGCACACCATCCTTACCACTGGATGCCCGTTATGATTCAGTTTTGGTTGAACCTCAACTGAGTTAATATTGGGTTTGAGCTTGGTAACCCATTTTGTCAGAAGTAGGTCCAGTATCTAGGTAGATAGGTAGGAAAATAGGTGACTATTAGGTAAATATATGGTTTGTAGTTTATACATAGGTAATGACTAGTTTTACTATCTACCTACTAACAACAACCCACAATCATCATGTTAGTCGGTAGGTAGTAAAAAAAAAGCAAGTGATTTTGGGTGTTCCTCTAGTCCTCACCATTGTGTGACCATTGTATGTTTGTGTGGCTTGTTTTTTCCCATCATCCTACAAAACTGTATGGGTTTGGGCAGTCAAGGGTTTAGGGTTTAGGGTTTAGGATTTAGACCACTCTGAAAAAACTAGCTTACAAACAAGGAAGACTCTTTATACTACTTATTATGGTCAATCATATAAAAGAGCCAGTTCATGCAGACATGCATGAACTCTCATGTTTGCATGTTCATGCAGAAACCTTTTCCCTAATGGTGTCTGATCACACTCTTTTTGCTAGTATCTACCACTTTCCACAGAGTACATGCCACTCTTGTTGACTCTTCAAATGCCTACTTGTTCTCTGCAACTGTGAAAAGGCAGGTGGCAAGTTTGTTTTGCAAAGCCTCCTCCTATTGAAAAAATTGCACCCAAATTTTTTTTTTCTTTTTAAAAAATAATTTCTTACTTTCAGTCAAGTGCATGTGTTAATTCTTTTGGTCACACCCATGAAAGTTTTTTATAAATTAATTAAAAAATAATTTCTTTTACTTTTGGTCACATGTATTGAATTCTTGGTGAGAACAGAACTATCAAAACTGTATTCATTGTATTTTTGGTCATATGTATTATTTTTTTGTATTTTATGGGTGATGAAACTGAAATTGAGAGTTCTTTCCACATAGCTTGCAGAATGTATTCTACATGCCATACATGTGTATCTCCTACATTCCTTGAACTTATTGATTTATTTATGTGCATGGAACTTACTGAATTCTTCTTAGGTGTTGCATTCCTTTTATAGACAGACAGAGAGTGTCCCTGGCTTTATGGAGAGCATAGGCTGCTTCCATTTCAACGCAGGCTGTTATTGCAGGGGAGGGTTCTTTTAGGCTTGGAGTTGTATGGGGTTTACCTCCCCCTTTCTTTTGATATGCTTCATGCCACTGGTGAAAGTTTTGATACTTACTGGTTCCATTATCCTCAAAGGAGGGTTCTTCTAAACTTGGAGTTTTATGGGGTTTACCTCCCTTTTCTTTAGTCAATATGTTTCATGCGACTAGTGAAAGTTTCGATACTTAGTGGTTCCATTACCTCCGTGTGACCTGCCTCTTTTAGGCTGTTTGCTTGCCTGGACTTCAATCCTTGCCCCTTCTTTCCTTTTCTCTCCATTTCTTGCGTGTTTCTTTTTTATGAAGTTTAGCAGGGTTTCATCATCATCATATCTCTAGCATGTACTTGAAGAAGTGACCGATTTCAGATTGAGGGCCAACAATTTCATGCACATTCAATCATTTCTGTGTCGAGGATTTCAACTTTGCCAAAAAAAATTTGCACAATTGCATTTTACTCACATAAGTTTCTTCCCAAATACTATTGCAAGTTTGGGCAACTTGGTCAGACTGTTTATACCAGTGTATCCAGTTGTCATGGAAATGGTTGGTTATCAACGAGGGTC
>Ga0209208_10010649_pt1 | contig 11904 bp, 1 predicted proteins | sample S1TSphfallax_3_FD_187694 | JGI IMG/M metagenome (GOLD analysis project Ga0209208, IMG submission 187694) | Host-associated microbial communities from peat moss isolated from Minnesota, USA - S1T2_Fd - Sphagnum fallax MG (SPAdes) (version 2) | ecosystem: Host-associated > Plants > Peat moss >...
GATTCCAAAGGTCTAGAACCACCTTATCTTTCATTCATTATCACTTTCTTCAAAGTACTGAGTTTTTGGTGACTTTACAAAAGATGCAAGACAAAAAACAACCTACTTTTTCTTGAGCACATTTTGGGGCACTCAACAAAAGTACACAAGAGCTGTGCTTGCAAATTTCAGTCTGGCCTACCGATGACATCATGATCAACATGGACCATAGAATGGCACTTTAGCTCGGAGGTGCTCCTTGGAGAAAATATTAGTTTCAATCAAATTACAAAAGCATGGAGTTGAACATTATATTATTTTTGTGGAGACTTTTTTTTTATAAATTTGGGATATATCAGCAGAATCAAACAAGCTGTTGGGGATTGAGATGTTGAGTTTTGATGGAAATCAAACTACCCACTGAACAAGTTCTAAAGGAACGATTCCATTTGAGAGGTGTGCAATATGTTTGCTAACTAGGGTGATTTTGGAATGCGATGAAATGCAACACTAAATAAGACTTAGTCAAGCTTCACCTAAATAATAATAATAATGCATCAACAAAAAAATTCAATGTATCTAGAGCCCATTTTGCCCAACAGAATCTATCCTCTACAAAAAAAAAAGGTGAGGTGTTTTGAAGAACAAAATGCTTGTTGACATGAGCATTTCATTTTTGAGAACACCCCACCTCTAATTCTTTTGGCCTTGCCTTGGTAGGCAAGGATATTGTGTTTAGATTCAGTATAGAGTATAGTAGCTTAACGGATTTTGGCCCCTAGGTAAAAATAGGTCTATTTTTATATGAAGATTTTTGAAATATGATATTTTGGCTTGTGTTCAAACTTGAGATTAGTTATGGAGTTTTAATATCTTGAAGGGTTTTGGTTTCTCTTGGAGGATTTTTTTGAAGATTATATTTTTGCACGGTGAAATATTTGAGTGTCCATAATTCTTCTTTTGCTTTAAGATACTTTTTAATGTAAATGGCAAGGCCACAGCGTGACACATCCCTTGTTTCGTTTTGCCCCTCCGATACTCAATGGATACCCAATAGTTACCAAAAGAAAATAAAAATTAGGTCAATACTTTACGGAGGGTAATGACCTTGGAATGAGGCACTACCTTACATGTTAAAATTTTAAAGATCCCAAAAGAGTATTACTTTCACTATTATTTCTTGGGAGGTGACAACCCTAATGGTTCTAAGACTTGGGTAGAGCCTTGTTTAGACCATGGGGACCACCGTGCCACATGTTGCCATCGGGATCACTACACCTTGATGTGCTCAAGAGTCGTACAAGTAAAGTATGGTAAGTATGAGAGTTGTTAGGAACTAAGAGCGGAAAAGTTAGGAAATCATGTAAAGAAAGAAGCACCTCGTCAATGAATGAATAGGTTAGCCGTACATTCTACTCTCAATAAATAAATGCCTTTGCTTTGCTTGTGGAGGTTTTAACACCTGGCCTATCCTTTGTTGATCACCTTCCCTTGAAGTTTTCATTCTTGTGGTGTGTTTGGTGAATAAATCAGACACACGTATTCTCTAGTTGTCATGTGGTACGACGAGACTATCAAGAGAGGAGTTTCAAGAGAGGGTGACAACAATACCAACCAAATGAATTGTTTTCATGAATTTTTGGCCTTGTCTTGGTAGGCAAGGATATTGTGTTTAGATTCATTATAGAGTATAGTCGCTTAAGGGATTTCGGCCCCCAGGTAATATAATAATAGGTCTATTTTTATATGAGTATTTTTGAAAGACAATTATTTGGCTTGTGTTGAAACTTGAGATTAGTTATTATAGAGTTATAATAATATCTTGAAGGATTTTGGTTTCTTTCTTTTAGAGGATTGTTTTGGAAGATTATATTTTCGCATGGTGAAATATTTGAGTTTTCATAATTCTTCTTTTGCCTTAAGATACTTTTTAATGTGAATGGCAAGGCCAGAGTGTGACACACCCCTTGTGTTTTTTTTATAGTAATGTGCATAGTTCATACCAGTGTGTGGGGGGACCATTCTTTACTTTTATGAAGAACCTCTAGTTAGTTCTCTTGGTTCTGGTTCTTAAGATTAGAACTATCTACATTCAGATTCCTCACAAAAATGGAACCCAGAATTTGGTTTTGATCCCCAGTTGCTCTAAAAATAAATTCTAGTTTTGGTTGTGAACATCAGACCTGGTTCCTGTTCACTTCTTACTAACTCGAATCGTAATCGGTAGTTGGCTCTTAGTTAACCTCTGGTCACCTCGTGATTTTTTTTTTTTTTTTTTTTTTTTTTCAAAAATAACAATTCTGGTTTCACACCAAAATAGAATTGGGAACCTGATTCCAAGTCTGGTTTTTTTCAAGAAAATAAAATTAATTTCTGATTCTTGTTCTGATTCCCAAAATCAGAGTGGTTCTTCTTATTATTAGTTCATAACCATCAAAGTGGGTACCCACTAGTGAGTTTTTTTTTGTTTTCAATTTTCTGATGTTATATCATTCACTAACATCCAAAGAAGGACTTAGCACTAAATGACAACAGATTTTTAGAACATGTCAAAATAGTTTTTAAAATAATTTTAAAATGTTATCAAACTAAGTACCTACAGAGTCCGAATGTGATGAAACAGTTTTCAAATTTTTGTTCCTTTTGAGAATTTGGCAAAAGAATTTCAGAAAAAAATGAAAATATTTCAACAGAGCATTCGTTTTTAATTCTTTCACAATAAACAAGGGCCGAATAAAATATGTTTTCAAATTTTCACAAAATTTCACACAAAAGAAAACTCTGATACCCAATCAACATTAGTTCATGCATTGATACTCAAAAGCACTGCTATTCCATACTTCATAGGTCTTATTGTTTAGTAGGGAATTTTAGTTCACCCGGAGAAAGCTCTTCCTTTCCTTACTTTTTTCCAAGCCATGTCTTTTGTGCTGTTTAGTCACTTGGCATCCATCAGCTTGTTGTGGGCCTTGTTGGATTTCTAAGTGAAAACTAAGCATCACAAACACACTCGCCAATTGTTTTGAGTTGATTGAGAACCTTCCATCATTTGGAATGTCGAAATGTTATTCCAGTGACAAGATATGGAGCTAGTATAAGAAAGGTTTTTTGCACAAGTTAAGATGTGATCTTCAATTTAACAATTTGAGCTCTGTATTGCTGCGCACTACCCTAAACCCTACGATCAACAATTTTATTTTTTCCTTATGTTTTCATGTGATTTTCAGTAAATCATCATTAATTATGTCAATGATAAATTTAATTAATATACATTTCATGGACATGAAAAAACACGTGTTAATTTTTTTTTTCATATCCATGTTGGTAAATAGGGAAAAAGATTGAGATAGTTATCAAAATTAAGGTATTTATTAGGAAAGGTGAGAAATAGTTATTAAGAAAGGTAATATGAAAGGGAAGTAATTATTAATAATAAATGATGTAATTTGGCTTGAAAATGACTTAGTTATTTCTGAATTTGTCTTCATAATGGTCCATGGATGACCATGCAAAGGATTTTTTAAACCAAAATATACCAATTCCGATTACTTGTGACTGGAATTTCACGCAAAATATTTTTTTATTTGTCTTTTCATATTGTCATCTTTCAAATGTCACATGTGAAAACTGACTGCTTTTATCCTCACAATCTACACCAACACATATAATTTGAACTCAAAGGGTCACACCACATTAAATAAAAGGCTAACATTCTTTAAATCTTTAATTTTCAAATCGATAATATTTCATGCAATTTTCTTAATGTAATCAATACACAAATTTATTTAATCTTTTCAAAACATGAGGATTGATTTTCATGTTTTAGAATTAATGGAAGTGAAAATGATTTCATAAGACATCTATATGATTTATGATTGAAGAATTTTATTTTGATGTTGCAATAATCAAGAAATACTAATATATTTAATTGGAGTATTAAACATACCAATACTTTGACCTTATGTAATTGATTGTCACTAATACTGTGGAGCAACTTAGACCCCAACTCAAAATCTACTTACAACTTAACAATTGGCTTCAAGAAGGACATCTAAGAGCATCTCCGACGGTGCTCAGTATGTGACTCCAGACAGCAAAAGTTATTGCGAATAACTCGAAATGTGCCGGTTTAGGTCAGAAGATTGGTTTTACTGGACCAAATTCTTTCAGCTTGACGTGGCTGGTAAAAGGCGCAACGCAGTTGTGCACCTCCAGAAAAAAAGTGTAATAAGTTGGACCTGACTGCGGCTCAGTATTTCTGATTGGTTGATCATAATGATTGGTCCAGGTGGTTTGCTATTAGTAGTTCCCACGTATGTACAGATCTAGTTATAGTTTTATTGGTGGGGTTGCCAAATTAAAAAGCTAAACTTAGACATTTAATTTTATTATCCAGAGTGACAGTGACATACCGGTGGAGATGCTCTAAGGTGGTTGGATGATATGCATTATTTGGGGGACATGGGTAGTAGTCCTGTAAGGAGTCAAGGGCCTACCATGAAGATAAAACGTCAACTGCACAAAAGTTTATTTTCCAGTGTTGGGTGCGTATTTGATTTTATTAACTTCCTGTTCCAGTGTAAAAAAACCAACATGGAAAATGAAGCGTGCCAGTTTTGGTTTTTTGAAAATAAATTAGAAGCAAAGAACTAGGGCTCTGACTATTTCAAAAACCTCAAAGAACTGCCAGTCTTCATGAAGGAACCGCCGGTTCTATAGGTGGTGATTTTTTGTTTTCAAAAAATTCCAGAATTGTGTTTCTATCCCAGAAACCCAAATCTTTCATATTTCTGGAACTGTGGGTATGAACCTCAAGAGCCACCCTGATAACCATTAAGTCTCTGTTCCTGTTTTTATGATAACTGCCTGGCACTGGTACCCTAGTACCTTGGCCAATTCCACACTAATTATATTATTTTCAGAAATGTTGAAATTTTCAAAAATTATTTCTTCCAAATCAAAAAAATATTGTGAATGATAATCCTAAATATTTAGGAATATTCCATTTGAAATGAATTTTTCAAAATTAATTAATTATTGGTCAGACATGTGTTGAAATGGCCAAGGTACTATGTTATTTTGTATTTTTTCCTTCAATAAGAGCTGGTGTGCCCCAAATTTCTTATTATTCATAAATCAGTTCACCCCTGGTCATAGAGTGATTCTGGGGAGTCTGTCTGGGGGACCCTCACCTTCTTCACCATAGGACCAATGTTTATCCATGTTTTGCATCAATTGTGGGTCTAAAAGAATGTCCTCCAACTAAAACCTCACTGAAGTCTAAATATGGGCAAAATACTTTGAAACTTTGCTTGTGTTAAATTTGGCAATTTTTTTCCCCAAAACATAGGGAATGTGTGACCAATTTCTTTCTTTTTTTGCATTTCAAATTTCTCAACCAAAAAATAATTCTGCATGGTATGCATGATTTTTCACAACATCTGCATCATGTAACTACTGGTCAAAACACTCAAGGTATTGTTATAGAAGGACACACTGACGGGATGCAACGACACAGGATGCAATTAAACTAGTGTTTAGCACATGTTAGATAGAAAAGTGGCAACAAATTAGTTCCACTTCTTCACAACTTTTGTTCGCCTTTTCCCAAATTGCTTCAAACAAAGTGAGCAAGTGCTGAATAATTTTAAAAGAGGAGTGAAATTGGTACAAAGCCATGTGCTGTGTCGCCTAATTCAGTTTTGCTTTGTTCTAATGCTGATTTGCTTCACTCAACTTCAATTTTTTGGCTCTGCCCAGAGGCAAGAGACTTCGCATTGGTGTCCGATTTTGGGCATATGATTTTTGCATGACTTGACCCAATGTGTGAGTGATATCTAGTATTATGTATGCATACAATGGACGACACATATAAAAATCCATGCATTATGTATGCATACAATGGATGAGCATTTTTTTATATAGAAATGCATGCATCTAGATGAGAAACTCTAAATCCAGTAATGGAAGCTTTTCGTTTGAAGTGGGGTCAAGGGCCAGTTTCATTTTTTTATTTCAGTTTTGCTGGTTCCAGTTTTGGTCTAGTTTCCAAGGTAACTTTCACAAAATGTGCCAACCTAAGTTGGAACTGGATTAGTGGAGCATAGTGTATAACAAGATAGCTATGGACAACACCACTGGTTTGGAGTTTGGAGAACCACTCTAATAGGTTCAATTTCCATTTTCATCAGTTCCGATTAGGGTTGAGTAGAATTCTATGAGAAGTGTTTTGTAGTTGTAGGGCTATCTTCATGAACTCCCTAATCACCTTATTCAAATCTTGTTGTTTTTTTATTACTTTGCAGTAATTGTATAAATTACTCCCCATCAACATTTCGTGTTTTCAAGGAACCAACTCTTTGTTCTTTGTCTTTTGTTTTTTTTTTCCCAACAATGACATGAGGAAAACTTTGGAGGAAAGTATTAACTACATATGTTGCTTATTAGCATGCATTTTTCAGCTTTCTTTTGGAAGGATATGAACTATGATAAGGGTCTTTGAGCTTCATCACAATCTACAAAATATTGAGAATGTTGTAGCTTCATTGCTTGGAATTGGGAGCCTTGGCATTGGGGAAGCCTTGGAGCTTCCTTGTACTTTACAAACCAGTTGGGAGTTTTGGAATTTTGTCCCTTTAGTATACAATTGATTTGAAAGCCTCTGAACTTCATTGCAATATGCAAACAAGTGGGCTTGGGACTTTCATCACAAACAATTGGAATTTTGAGTTGGGAGCCTTGGAACTTCATCACAAATTGTTAGGATCCTTGCAACGATAAGCCTAGTGATCATTATGTGGTGAATGTCCTTTTTTTTCTCTTGTTCTCTTTATGTTTTCCTTTATCAAAGTTGCCTTCAACATGTGTTCTTTTATTTTAACATTGTTTGGAAAAGGATTTATCTAATCACAATCCCATTTCTTGGAGTTGAATATTCCCACATCAAATTTTGTCACGTGTTTTAGATGAACCTTTTGTTCAATTGTTCTTAAGGGAGTACCTTGCATCTAAGTAAATCATGGACTTGATACTTTTCTCTTTGTTTCAAATTAGTATTCATTTCTGATTTGTCTTCTTTCTTGTTGTTCACATCTATAAATATTGTTAAATGTACAAACATCTATAGCTTCAATGAACATAGTTGCCTTTAGCATTCTAAAAAATCTGCAATTTGCTTTCAATTCTTTTCATTTGACCAAGTACAATTTTTTCTTGTTTTTCATGTGAGCACAATTGCATAGAAAGTTATCTAAAGATGCAACGTGTATGCTATGGGGGTTTGTTGTTAATTGTTACTATTTGGAATGCACATGAAGCTAACAATACCTGGGATTATAAATTTTAATAGTTTATTGCTTTGAATTTTGGGGCTATTTAGATTAGAAGGTTGAACATATGTCATTATTACCCAAATTTACGTAACAAGTGACTCAAGATAATAGACCACAAAACTTAATAAGGTATAAGATCTAACACTTGTGATAGGTTAACATGTTACATAATAGGTAGTTAGTCAACCAAGGAAAGATAAAACAAGTAGTTGACATAACTAGTAGTTTATAAAACAGGTAGTTTGTAACAAGCAGTTTATTTTTGAATTTTTGGACTACTAATCTATATACTGGCTACTGATTTTTTAAAAGGTCTCATTAGATTGTTTAATTTTGAATTAGCATATTATATAAATAGGAAGAAGGAAAACATGACGTAGGGGACTTGGTTTCATATTTTATTTTTCATTTCAAACTCACAATGGAAAATGGACCACTTCTATTTTTAATTTTGTTTCTTGTAGTTTAGTAACTTGTGTACATTTGTTTTCATTTAGAGTTTTGAATTATACATAAGATTTTAAGAAATTTTCTTTGAATGTACTTATTGCTGATTTTCTAAACTTGTTATAGATAATAGAAAAAATTCAAGAACGTTGATAAGAATATAGAAAAACCCATTAACAATCAAAGTAGCAATAGAACTAGTACACGTGGAAACTTTCAAAGTGATTATCAATGTGAGGATATAGAGCCAATGTTGGGTGCTAAATCAATTGATTATGGTTCCACAAGTGTTAAAGCAATTCACAAAAACCCTTTAACAAACTTGATAGCCAATTATAGCCCTATTTCAATTGGTTGAAAGTTGAAGCACCAATTTTGTCTTTTAATCAACTTTTTAAATATTTGAATGGCTTCTTTCTCTTTGTGATGTATGGATAATTATGTGTTACCTTACTGTTGCAAAAAATTCATAGCAATGAAAATACATCTATAAGCATACAATTGACCTTTAAACCCATTAAAAACAACAAATCAATAATTGTTTAAACCTAAATTGATTTGATCCAAGAACCAAAGGATTCTAATAGTTACAAAAATCTTGAAATGAGAAATCAACTATTTTTTTTTTTTAAATTCTAAATCAAAAACCAATCATAAATTTCCTTAAAGGGCAAAATCATGTTATTTGTAGGATTATTTGAACTTTGCCTTAATTTTAAAATTAATTTGTTTTGTTCCCATTGAAAGTTCGTTAACTGTTGATTTTTTTGTATTATGTTTATCAAATGAACTACAACAAAAACATTCCATGTGTGAGTGAAAACACATTAAACCCTTCAAAAACTTATTGTCACAAGTATAAATTTTTTTCAATTTTTTTTACTAACATATAAAAATTACATCTTGGATCATTTCTTTTCATTTTAAATATATTTGATTAATTTGAAACTTAAGCTAATCAATTGTTTAAAAAAATTTGAGAAATGTTGAAGAGCTTCAATGCATACAATTTATTGTGACAAAACAATACCTATCATAGAACATGAAAATTTGCATACATATTTCAAAACTAGGGCTATGAGTGGAATTTATGGGTGAACCTTTTTTTGTTTCAGTGATATTGATATACATCACCTAAATCTAGGAACATTTAGAAGTTTTGATTGAAAATTCATTAAAAAAATACTTGTTTTCACCTTTTAAGGAATAAAAGCATAGTAGTCTTTTCTTTCTTTTTAAATCCCACTATAATGTGAAAGAGGACAAGATTTCATCATTGGGCATTGCATCATTTTATTATATTTTTGTTTGGTAATGTTTCATGAACGACAATTGTGAAACCTAATATTAATAATTTAAAAAATGTATATTATATATTTTGTGTTCATTGATTTTATCCAATCCTTTTCATTTAAGTATTGGATCAACACTAATTTTGACTTAAAGTTCATTTGTAGTTTTAAAATGTTGTTATGCACATGTTAAGGCTTTTTGCATTTGTTTAGGACTGTAAAAAGATGTTGTCAAGATTTGAATTTAATGTGTACTATGTTATTAGTTATACATCAATTTTTTGGGCAAAAAGTGGCTCACCCTTAATGTGTTTTCACCCATTTTAGGATCTTAATTATCTTTTGATATTTCATGGCCATCTAGCTTATGATCTTTCGTACTTTGGTCTCATGAAAACTTATTTTAAAAACTAAAACAATGTGTAAGGAAAGGTGTCATTTCCTATGGTTTGAAGGCATAATGCCCCATGAAAAAAAATAAAAATTAATATCCAAGGACTTCATGAGGGCTAAAAGGAATTGTCCTTCCTCAAGCTTATGCATGTTGTTTTCTCAAAAAAAAGAATCTTACACACAAAAAAGCCTTATATTCCAAAGATTCCATCTTGGCACATGGGACCTAAAGACAAATGATTTTTATGGGCTAGATAAACTAATGAAAAGATGATGGTTACAAGGATTAATTGAAGTGAAAATACACCAAAAATATTTGAGCTCGTGGTAACCAATGCCCTTGTGCTACTTACTAAGCATAACCATCCATAATGAAGATTGAGATCCCACTTTTCATGCACACAAAGAACAATTGTGAAATTTGCCTCTAGGCAATGAGAAGTTACATAATTAATGGGTAAATGAATGAAAACACAGTCAAAGGAGCCAAATTTGCCAAGGTACAAGTTTGTTTCCAAGGATGCATGTGACCTATGGCATTCTTACATTACACCAATACATGTCTTAGCTCACTTTGTATTTCATTCAAATTTGAATGAAATTGAACAAATTTACCATGGCAAAAGTGGTCAACCCCATAGTGAATAGGGACATTGTTATGGACAAGTGAATTCTCTAATAACTAATAATTAATCAAATTCATTAATAGTCAATTCATTAGGGTAGGCATGTTTAGTTCATAACTAAATTAGTTAAGTTAGGTTAAACACCTAGGTGGCTAAGAACATAGGCTCAACTAGGTGCCTAGAAATTTAAACTAACCTAGCCCACCTAGCCTTTCAACTTGTATAAATGTGAAGGTTTGAACTTTTCATTTCCCTTGATTTCCATGTTTGAGGAAAAGTCTTCAACCATTGGACCACTATTTAAATAAATGAATTCATTTTTCACCACATATTATCATGCACATTCCTTTCCTAACATGTGTAAGCTACCATAGGTCAAGGTTTTACATTAGTCTTAGGTTATTTCTAAATTATCATAGGTTAAAATTTTAGGTTGTTTTTTGCTTTTCTAAGTTATTGTACCATGGTCTAATTTAGGTTATTATACTTTAGGTTATTTTCAATCCACCCTTGACTATTTTAAGCAATTGTACATTACAATATTCTAGGTTATAATAATATACTATAACCTAGGTTATTTTGATCTATTTTGAGGTATTGTACCCTAGGCTATTATAAGTTATTTTAAATCATTTCATCCTAGGTTATTTGGGTTACTCTATGTTATTTCACCCTAGTTTATTTTAAGTTATTTTGGCTTAAGTTATTTAATGTTATTATAAGTTATTTTTGCACTACCATAAACTAGGATTTAAAGTTAGTCCTATGTTATTTTAGGTCATTTTACCCTAAATTATTTTCAACTATTTTAAGTGTTCTATCTTATAATATTTTAAGATATTATACCATAGGTTATTTTTGGCTACTTTACATTTTTTTTAATTGTTTTGTTATTATAGGTTATTCTACCTTAAATTATTTTAAATCATTCTATTTTAAATTATTTTAAGCTATATAACCTATGGTATAACCTAAAGTAAAATAACTTTAAATATTTTTAAATAACCTAAAATGTCCTAGGGTAAAATAATGTATAATAACCTATAGAAAAATAGTTAAAATGAATTAAAATTAACTTAGGGTACAATAACTTAAAATAATAAAAAATATGTAAGAATGTCATGGGGTATAATAGTTTAAAATAACCTATGGTATAATATCCTGAAATAACCTAAAATATAACATAAGGTATAATAGCATAAGATATTTAAAACAACAACATCAAAAGACACATATTTATTATAGTGAATTATTTTAATTAATAGTGTAATATGTCCACTAGTTTTGATACATGATGGTTACATAACCTTATAATGACACAACTTTAGACAAAGTGAAATGACTAAGGTGGGTTGACTAAAGTGGGGTGACTTCATTTCATTTTAATGCCCCATGGTGATTTAGGTTAGCAAACTACACCCCACCTTTGTATTAGCGTTGTATTGGTTTATAATCATAAATATCATATTTTTCATCTTTAGATTATCACTGTGTGTTAGATATAATTTTTTTGATTACATTTTATCCTACATCATGTATAATATGAATTCATGCCTTTTACCACATAAAAATGAATAAAATTTGTTAAATCCACATTTTCTAAATTCATAGTTTTCAAAACGAAAACATTTAATTTTGAACAAATCTATTCAAATGTGTTATAAAAATGTTATTCACCAATTTCAATTCCTTTTTATTTTTTTAATCACCAATGTATAAATCCTCTTCAATTTTGAAAAGGAATTGTGAACTATTGAGAAGGAAAATGATGTTTGGGAAAAAAATGATTGTATATTCAAAAGGTTTGAATGTTTTAAATATGCAAAAGGACTTTTG
>Ga0209208_10010650_pt1 | contig 11903 bp, 11 predicted proteins | sample S1TSphfallax_3_FD_187694 | JGI IMG/M metagenome (GOLD analysis project Ga0209208, IMG submission 187694) | Host-associated microbial communities from peat moss isolated from Minnesota, USA - S1T2_Fd - Sphagnum fallax MG (SPAdes) (version 2) | ecosystem: Host-associated > Plants > Peat moss >...
AGAGAATATTAGAAGGATTAAACAAAAGTAAATACAGTTTACTTAAAAATGAAGAATCTTTAAATGAAAAGCAAAAAGAAAAATTGAAATCTGTGCAAGAAGTTTCTCCAATTCTAGCTACAATGCACAAACTAAAGGAAGCTTTTAGAGACATTTTTGAAGCAACTAAATCTTGGGGAGAAAGTGTAATTGACTTACTAGATTGGATATACGATGCACGACAATATTTTCCAAAAAGTACAAGTACAATAATTAGATGGTTTGGGGAAGTAGTAGGTTATTTTGATAGTAAAACTACTAACGGTCCTGTAGAAGGAATCAATAATAAACTTAAGTTAATTAAAAGACTTGGATTTGGCTTTAGTAATTTTAAAAATTTTCGATTACGTTGTCTATTAACCTGGCACTTTACTACTAATTTTTCATAAAATATATGGAAGAACCAAAATTAGAAGATGCCAGAGTTGAATTAGAAAACTTGCACCTGTTACAGGGTGAAGATACTTATCAATTACATCAACTAATTCAAGAATTTCTCCGAAATAAACAAAATAGTTTAGTTAATGCGGACACACAAAAGGATCACTTCTGCAAAGCTTTGGTAAAAGTGGCACAGATTATTCCCGATTCACCAACTCTACAGTTAATTACGATTGTCAAAGATGCGATCCCACATTTAGAAGAGGTAGCACAACATCTGACTGATGCAGTCAGTGATGACAATTTAATTTCGGTTTTCGTTGGATTAGATAGATTTTATTCTGGACAGGGATTATATGCGAGCGCAGAACCCTGGTGTCAGCAATGTGTATCAGTATTACAAACCCGCTTGGGAGAAGAGCATCCCGACGTCGCTACCAGTTTCAACAACCTGGCTGTAGTCTACTATTCCCAAGGACGGTACAGCGATGCCGAACCTCTGTTTATTAAAGCATTAGAACTCACGCAACGGCTACTGGGAGAAGCCCATCCCGACGTCGCTAAAAGTTTCAACAACCTGGCTCTACTCTACTATTCCCAAGGACGGTACAGCGATGCCGAACCTCTGTTTATTAAAGCATTAGAACTCACGCAACGGCTACTGGGAGAAGCCCATCCCGATGTCGCTTCCAGTTTCAACAACCTGGCAGCACTCTACAAATCCCAAGGACGGTACAGCGATGCCGAACCTCTGTTGAAAAAAGCATTAGAACTCCGGCTGTTAGGAGAAGACCATCCCGATGTCGCCACCAGTTTCCACAACCTGGCAGCACTCTACCGTAGCCAAAGACGGTACAGCGATGCCGAACCTCTGTATAAAAAAGCATTAGAACTCCGGCAACGGCTGCTGGGAGAAGACCATCCCGATGTCGCTACTAGTTTCAACAACCTGGCAGCACTCTACCGTAGCCAAAGACGGTACAGCGATGCCGAACCTCTGTATAAAAAAGCATTAGAACTCCGGCAACGGCTGCTGGGAGAAGACCATCCCGATGTCGCTACTAGTTTCAACAACCTGGCAGCATTCTACCGTAGCCAAAGACGGTACAGCGATGCCGAACCTCTGTATAAAAAAGCATTAGAACTCACGCAACGGCTGCTGGGAGAAGCACATCCCAATGTTGCTTCCAGTTTCAACAACCTGGCAGAACTCTACGAATCCCAAGGACGGTACAGCGATGCCGAACCTCTGTATAAAAAAGCATTGTCAATTGCTGAACTTAGCTTAGGAGTAAATCATCCCACTACAGCCACTATCCGTAAAGCTCTGAAACTGTTGGGCGATAAACGGGACTCTAAGTGAGTGAACGTAGTTTCTTTTGTTAAACGCTTGTTCGGCTATCGTGGTAATTAGAGATGATAAAAACCGCTCTACCTGGATTTCTCACAAGTCCGGCGATTGCAATCCTCATAATCCTTACCCAGGATATGTTTAGGGCATTTTTAATGGGTTATTTTTTGATGCAGTGTGAAACACCGGAATCTAGATTTTATAAGGCTTTGAGAATTGTGGTGAGAAATCCGGGTCTAGATCTAGCATTACACCATTGAGCCAGAACCATCAAGTTTAGATTTTGGATTTTGGATTTTAGATTTTGGATGACAAGAGGGATTAATCCGTTCTCCCTCACCACTGCTTCTTCCTCTCCCCTATATTCGGAAGCAGGGCAAAAGGGAGAATATTGATCTGTCGTCTTCTGAATCCAAAATCCAAAATCTAAAATTGAAGTGGACTTGTCCCAGCTTGCTCTTGGTTAGTGATGCCAGTAGCATTGATTGAAATTTGACATAAATTCTTTTAAGTAAATAGGTGGCACAAGATGCCAAAAACTGCCAATAAATTGGCGGATTTATCCGACTTTTTCCCATAAATAGGAATTTTACCAAATTTCCTCCCTGAATTTTTCAATTAAAAGTGGCTAAAAAGTGGAAAAAAGTGGCTAAAAGTCGGCTGATTTTCCCACACTTCTGCTATTTTTTGAGCGAGAATTTGTGGCTGTTTGAAAAAAGCGTACCCACTACGCTTTTTTTGAAAAAGCTGATTTCAGCCATTAGAAAATTACCTAATTAAGCTCTCGTGCGGTAATTGTTTCGGTATGATGCATTTAAGCGTTTGTAATTGCGTTTGTTAATCTGAGTCCCTGATAAAATTAGAAGGGAAAATCGGAATGGAAGATCAGCCAGGGGGAAGCTATGCCAGCAAAAAGCGAGATCACAATTAAATTTAGCGGCGAAGTACCGACAGCAACACCAGCAGCAAATAAAAAAGTGGAAATCTCGCTCACTGATCAGAATGGCATCGTCTTTACGGCGCTGATCAATGCTAAAAGCTGGCGGAAGGCAGAAACTAATGTCTCAGAGTATGGGGATTGGGCAGGACTTATCTCTGGCAAGCTTGGTCCCCGAACAGAGAATGGATTTGAAGTACTTGATGCCGGAATCCAAATTTTCCAGAAGAAGCCCAAAGAGTCTCAACCAGAACAAGGCATTGCTGAAGCTGAAGCAGTCCTAAGTTCATAGATACTGTCGATTCATAAAAGACAATTTAATTTCAGACTCGACAGTCACGCATAGGAAATGGAGAAACACCCGACACCCAGGGTCAGAATGCTCAAATAGTACGCATACGTATTAATTGGATATCCAAGCTGAAAGTTTCCATTTCTGGCTTTTTATCCCCCAAAATTTGCCGCACCTTACCCGGTTTTTTATATACAAAACTCCGGAAGGTGCGGAAGCTATAAAGCTTACTAAATATGGCTTATAGCCTATCTGTTGGATTATTTTGGAGAATTTTATTTTGGAGGGATTTTAAGGGGTTTCCATCCCCTAAATTTGGGAATATGAACCGATGGGGTGCTGTGGGGTCCGTTGGGGGTTTAGTTGGATTTTTGACGACGCGACACGTAAAATAGTATATATGTCTCTCGGTTCTCTACCGTGTCGCTCACAGGACAACAGTTGCGAGCAATTGAATTGCTTAGGTCGGGGAAAAAACAGATCGAGGTTTCCCAGCAGATCGGTGTGACCGCGAAAACTCTACAAAGATGGGCTAAAATTCCTGAATATCAAAAAGTTTTAAATGGCGAACTCCATGTAGAACCCCTACCGATATTGGAACCTCTACCGATATTGGAACCGGCCAAAATCGAAAGCAGTTTTAGTTACAACCCTTACGAGGTAGGTGGTAGGGACCAGATGCGCCGGGCTGAATGGGATTTACTAAACTCTATACAAAATGCGATTTTTGGCAGTGCGGAAACTGGGGATTTGCGAGCCATAGCCTTAGTTCTCAAAATCTCCGAAAATCGCCGTAAGCTGTTGGGGCTAGATGTCCAGCCATTACCAGCGGTTAAAGCTGTAGAAGCACTGGCCAGCGATGGATTAGCTACAGAAACCCAGTCTAGTGCCATATCCTCTGTATTCTCTCAAGCGGAAAAGGCAATAAAGAATGCTGGCAATGATACCAGTGTCAGAGATTTTGGGAGACAACTGGAAGAACTGTCAGAGGAAGAACTAATAAGGCTTTACCGGGCTGAACTCGGGTAATTGTTGGTTTTTTTTCAAGTCCAGGGACTTGATCCAATCCTTTTATGTTCCTTGATAACTTATGTGCGATTTGTCCCAAATGTAGATTTTAAAGCCATCAGCGAAACGTGCGATCGCCTTAAAAAAATTTCGTTCTGGGGCATCTTCTATGAATTCGACCACTGCCCTTTTCCATTCCCCAAAGTGCCAAACTAGGGACGTCTCTGGTTGTGGTTCGAGTGTGGGTGCGATCGCCTCCTCAGCCTTCACCATCGCTTCCTCTGCCTTAGCCATCTGCCATAGCAGTGTTTTTCGTTCTTCCGCCAAATACCCCCAAGCTTCATCAATTAAATGCTGTGGAACGGGGGCAACTTCCCCCCAACTTGATACAGCATTTAACACACTAATAGCTTGCTGAATTTCTGGGGTTACAGCAGGATTAAAGACCTCTATCTGGCTTAAATTTTCTTGAGAATTTACCGCACCTTCCCCGGTTTTTATTAAAGAAATAGGCGTAAGGTGCGGCGACTGTAAGTCTTGCTGTATCCCGATTTGAGCCACTTGTGAGGGGTTTAAAATCGACTCCCAATTTACCGTGGGTCTCGACTCGATTAGTTTGGTCATTAACCGCTTACCGACACTCTCATAAATCGCGGTAATCATGGGTTCATCTTCCTTAACTCGATATGTCCTTAAACTTTTGTCATTATTTGCCTCCGTTTTAATACCAATACTTTTTAGAACGCGTCCCACAAATTCGCACGGTGTAGATTTACCAACGATGTAGCGTGTATATTTTTGATGCCTTTTGGCTTTTTTGAAAAACTCTATAACCTCTGGTGTTTCTCCCGTCCACTCCGCGCCGGGTTGCAGGAAAAAGTCTATACCCATTGCTTTTAGGCACTCGATTTTTAACCACTGGCTACGGTAGCTGGCTAAATTCAGTAGTCCTTCCCCCTCTGGCTTGTCTGGGTCTGTGAAGATTGAAATGTTTCTATGCCATCTAATCTGTTGCAGTTCTTTGGCTACCTCTGGGTTTTCGACTAGCCAGCGTAGCTCTATCTTGGGGATTAATCGGCGATCGCCAAACAGAACTTTCTTAACAAATTCCTGATCAAAAATCGGTAATTCCTCATTCGGGTAAGTAGCTGTTTCAATTCCTGGTAATTTTTCCTTCAACCTATACTTAGCCAGCTTAAATTTATCCTCTTGTGTCGCTGCGATGTCACCTGCTATTCTTTGGGCTTCAGTGCTGTCGATATCGATGGAGTCGGCTATTTTTGCTGATTTAATGGTTTTTACTTCATCGCAAGCGGCCCGCACATCACCAATTGAAAAGCGACTAGCTGTAACATCTTCAACGTCATAACCAGACTCTACGAGTCCTTCTCTAAGGCACTCCCGTAAATGACTACGCTCGAAGTCGTCCAGCCAAGTGAGTTCGGAGTCTACCCTAAATAGGGGTGTATCTGACATTGCTACCAGTTTTTTAGTAAATTCAATGCATAATTCCGATTGCGGAATTCCACTTAGTGACCTTTCCCCGCATTTCTTAGCATATTCGCTCATTAATTTAGCTAATTCTTCCGGGCATGGTGCATTTTTGTAAAGTGTATCACTCGGAAATCCCAAAGTTTTACAAAACAACCACATTATGGCTTCAGGATCGCGTATTCTGCCTATCATTTGCAGTTGTGGGTCAGTAACAACTACTCCGAAAAATAGGACGTAAATATCACTAAAATATCCCTTGATGTCAATGTTTACTCCTGCCTCAGCCGATGGAGTGTAAAGAACAATTTCTATCTCGTTCTCTCTAATATATTTCTCAGGATTAGTGAGAAATTTCTTAGCTTCAGGGCTGCTAGAATTTGTGGAATCAAAGCGAAATGTTTTTCTATCTTGTGCTTTCAGAATGTTGTCAAGCGCCTCGATTTCGGTTTGAGAATCTGACACAACTACAAAATTATTTGAGTTGTTCCTAATGGCCTCAATTATTGTGGAGTAGTCGTCTGCCCTAATTTTACCGTCGTCACCTTTAGCACCAACGATAAATTTAACCTTGCCTTTATTACCTTTGTATTCATTCTCCACCTTGATTATTTTTTTAGGTTTATCCATCAAATCTTCGATGAATTTTACAGTTTTATCTTTGAGATGACCGTCCAGTAAAACTACCAAACTGGCTCTATTCAAGGCTTCGCGAAACAATTCCTTAATTAGCTGTCTGTGCTGCGCTATTGACGTATTTGAGTGAAATAGATGGTCAATAATTGATTCTATCTCGTCTAAAATTAGAATCCTTTCATTAAAATCTTTTGGCTGAAAATATAGCAGGCTATCAAGACATCCAGCGATTTTTGAGCGTAAATCCCTGAGGAGAATTTCATCTTGAGTACCTTTTAAATCCTGCTGAAGATGGTACCAATCATTGAGCAATGAGCAGAACTGAATCAATAAAGAATTCCGATAGCCTAAAGATAAAAATCCCCAATCTTTGTACTCTTTCAAAAGTTTTTCTATGAGCCAGTGGGTTTTCCCTGTACCAGTTCCCGATTTAATCGCTAAGATTGTCCCTGGCTCTGGTACCGCAAAATCGAAGTATTGAGAATTCTGTTTTAAATCTGGGGTAAATTTCCTCGACTTTCTCCACAAATCCCATTTTTGGCAATCATAGTTACTGGGTTTTGTGGGTTCATTTTTATGCTCTTGTGGGGGAGCATTAAATTCCTCATTAAGGGTTTTAACAAGTCCATTAAATTCACCTAATCCAATGAACCTAATAGCCGATTTATCGGCTAATTCATCAATGTCACAGTCTTCTTTGGTAACTTGCCCCCACCATCCGAAACGGCAATCATACCCGATGTTGGTAAAAAACTTATATTGTTCCTCCCACCGCTGGGGGACACCGGATCTATTTAGAATATCCCCGGCATCAATTGCAAACGTAAGCGTTACGGTTTCGTATTTGGTGGAAAGATATTTAACGGCTGCCTTAGCGGTTTCCGGGCTGCTGGTAAACCTGCCAGAACTTGCCCCTACCGTTGGAGCGTTAAGCTGATGTCTCGCCAAACTGGGCTTGATCGAGGTTCCCTCAGTGAGCCAGATAGTCTCTATCTGGTATTCTCCAACTGGCTCGTAAATGCCTATTGGGAGTTCCCCGTTTACGTGTGGTGTTGCTCCCTCTGGGTTTTTTTGCGTGGCACTAGTAAGCCAGCGATAACGACCGTTTTCGGAGTCGTTTAGCCGAACTTGGAGCGCAACAATTAGCCCCTCTTGATTAAATACAGGGCATAAGATACCTCTGGCGTGGACATTCAACCGATGATTGGGCAACAAACCGGGCAGGTTGAGGGGAAAATTTACCCGCTGCCATTCCGGAATGTGGATATTTACGGGTTGCCATGCTTGAACGCTTTTATACCCGTCTTTGGCTATTTGGTCAGAACTAAAACCCCGATCTAACAGGTTTTTGAGGTGATCTTCATCTAACGTCAACTGTTCTAAAATATTTCGATAGTATTTATCCCTTTGCGCGGCGGGTAGTTCATTCTCTAGTCGCCGTCGCCTTTCCTCTTCTGTGGCCCTTTGCCGTTCGATTTTCCTTCGCTCCCATTCCTGCCGCTTTTCCTCCGACCATTCCTCTCTGTTATCCGGTTTGAAGGTAGCTGTATGCCCATTTGCACCTTTGACGCAGATGAAGCCATTGATAACATCACCTTTCTTGGCTGAGGACTCGCCAAAGCAGAATATTGTCTCATCGGGCAGGGTTCGACAATCCCCGGTGGTGTTACCGCAGACCGGGCAAGGGTTGTTTTTGTGGGTTGGTAATGCTCTGCTCTTAAGCATCACTCACCTCCCCGGTTTTGGAGATGTTAACGGAGTATTGATATATACTGCATTTACCACACTTTGTCGCATATCTACTGGTATGCTGGTGTAATACAGTCCCATTCTCATAACCGCACGCAAAGCATGGGGCTTTAAGTAGAAGTGTTACGGGGGCTAGTGTTAGGTATTTTTTCATTGTTCGCTCCCCCGGTAGCAATCACACGCGAGTGTCAAAAGTGCTATAATTGAAATGTCAATCAATTGACAATTTTTATTCTTCATTGGGAGCTCCTTGCTTTGCTCTTCCTACAAAAGAGTTCCCACACTTATTTTTTCTTGAAAAAAGGACATCCATGTCCATTTTGAGGCTCCTTTTTTAAATTGAAGGGGCCCCAAACCAATTCCCGGCGTTGACAAAATTTTCATAGCTCTCTAGAATTAGAGCCATGAAGACATATAAAGTATGTCAATCCGGGCTGGCTTTGAGTAGATATTAATAGCTTCCTAAGTTCTCTACGCTTCTGAGCTATTGATATCAGTGGGCCACCCGCGTTATTTAACTATCTACTATAGGGTGAGTTTTGCGACATTGCAATGGCACAAAATCCATGCCGCTTTCAAATCGGCAGATTATGTCCCATTTAAAAAATTAAATTTAATTTGGCGTACTACTGCCACCATTTCGATCCCTCAAGTATTCCCATATCCGTCTGGTTTCCGCTTGCCAAGCTTGACGGTCAATCGCTGCCTGTTGGCGGTCGGCTGCTGCCTCTTGGCTCAGTTGGGTGATAAATTGCCTATCGCGTTCAGCATCTAAACTTAATTGTCTAATAGCTACTTGTTGAAGTTGGGCAATAGAGCCTAACTCTCTAACAGTTCGCTCCAATCTAGCTAGAGACTGGCTGTTAAACCGTGTCTCACGCCTAACCCCCTGCTGAATGGTGCTGATAAGGTCTAGCTCATCACCCAAGTCAGCCAAGCGAATGTCTAGGTCATCCAATCGGGTGTTTATGTCGTCTAAGGGTTGGTTGTTAGTCATAAATTGCTGCCCCCATTGCGATCGCCTTTATCGATGAGCCGGATTAAAATAGACTCCAGCCGTTCTAGTGCGGCATTGGTAGACCTTTGGTTTTCCTCAAAATTCGCTTGCATTCTTTCTATATTCGCTTCCATCCTCTCCGCGTTGGCATCTAGTCTGACAACGACTTCCCGTAGCTCGAATACCATCCCGTCTACTATCGCGGTTCGTGCCAACACGCTATTAGCAGTACTAATAAAATCATCAACCTTATATGTCAATTCTGTCAGCCTGTAGTCAGCCGTCTCTTGTTGAGCAGCTACCCGGTCAAGCCGTTCTGTTACTTGGTCAAGTCGTTCTGTTACCCGCTCAAGCCTAGTATCTGTTGCAACTTGCTGTGTGACTAATTGCTGAAACTGGTCAGCCGTCCTATCAAGTTTGTCGGTGACTTGGTTAAGTCTGAAATCGGTTTCAACTTGGTTAGTTGCCACCTGGCTAAGGTTGGTAGCCATTCTAAATAAGATTGCTTCAATTCGGTCTAAACCGCTAGGTGGCTGACCATCATATGGCGAGGGGGTTTCTGTCATGTTCATTTGCCTGAAAATACAAGTCGTCTGCTCGCTCCCATTCAATCTGAAAAAGATCACTAATATTACGTATTTGAAAATACCTGCACAAAGCTTCTACGGTCTTTTCGTCAATTCTAGTAACTTGGTTTCTATAAAGCCTGCCTATCGTTCCTGGTGATAAACCTGTTTTTTCCGCTAAGGCAGTCTGTGTAATGTTTTGGCTGTCCATCAGTTCTTTAAGTTTGCAGTTCAACCTCATAACTCCTCAAATCTAACTTCTATTTTACTACAAGTGAACTAGTAGACTATTGCATAAGTAGAATAAATTATTACTATAGTAATTGATAAAAATATATCATTTATCTTTCTTGGTCTACAGACTGCTGGTAGCTCTATTAGTGTGTTAGTCTACTTGTAGACAAGTAGTGTAATAAATTGATTACACACTAATAGAGTGCAAAAAGCTAAAACCCTTATGAATCAAGACATTCAAGATATCGAAGTAATAGATGTGCAATTGCACGACGTAACCGAGTGCAGTACACCTACTGCACAAGTGCAATGCACTGATTACACAGTAGACCAACTGGCAGAACTGCTAGAAGTCAAGCGTAGGCAGGTTTTTAACCTAATCAAGACCGTAAAACAGGCTTGGCACTGGGAGCCAGAAACGTCCTTTAACCCATCCACCGGGAAATACTCCCAACGATGCCTTAACGAGTTGCGACACCTGCAAGAACTAGGAAGCAGCGCCTATATCCAGTCGGTAGCCAGAGAGAACCAAAAACCGTCTATCCCCACTACCAAAACATCTAGCTCCCTGGTTGTTCCCCACCGCCAAACAGAGCAACTAGAAACCAGATTAGCTACCTTGCAAGGCAATCTTGCGGCCCAAAATTTGAGCATCCAAGACCGGATCGCTCTGGCGAGACAACAAATTAACAGCGACACCAGCCGCACCCAACAAAACCAAAGTATTTTAACGGACATTCGCAAACAGCAGGCGATCGCAGACGGGGTACAGGAAGCTTTGGAACTGTTTCGGGTTAAGGAAGAGGCATTGAATGCCACATTAGAACAATTGACCATTGAAAAGTTAGGTGGTGTATGAAACTGAACTCTGTTTATGACAGCACCCTACTATCGTCAATCAAGGTTTATCAGATAGATGGAATTCTGTACAGATTCATCTACAAAACAGGCTCTATTAAGCATCCTCAATATTTGTTCCGTCCCTTATCAGGACAGCGGAAAAAAGCTGATTTAACACTTAATCATGCAAAGCTTATTAGTCGCTGTAACGAGGTAGAGGGAATGTCTGCCAGGGCTGAGGTGTTTGGTAATGTGGTTCAAATGTCACTTCTCTAACCAACTTTTGGACTCTATTGATGAGTAACGACAATGGAAGAATTAACCCGCCAAATAGAGGAATTAAAGACCGATGAAAACGAGTTAGAAGAATTGATGCAACAGTATGACCTAGACACTCAACTAGAGGCAGAATTTAACACTCTAAGTCAACTGTTCCACCAACTAGAGATTAAATATCAATCACTCAAAAACGCTAGGAGGTTCCTACAATATGGCAACGAAATTAAATAATGCATCGACCAGCGCCGCCAAAAAAGTAGCAGATAAAATCACCGGGAAGCAGACTAAAACTACCCAAACAGCAACACTGGCTACTGCTCAGGAAACCCGAATTAATCCCACTGGTAATGTAGCTGTTGAATCAATCAAAGTCCCCGGATTATTTACCATAAACCCGGACATAGTTACGGGAATGATACCTACATTTAACCCAGATGAATATCAAATTACAGACCCCCTAAAACCGGGGACATTGCCCCAAATTACCCAACAGGAATACGACCAAGGCATCACTATTTATGAAGGGGCACAAAGAGCCTTAAAACTTACAGGTGCAGCCCTCGACACCACTAGAGAAAGGTTTACTGTAATTGGTAAACACGCTCAAATGGTGGGACAGGGAATCAAAACAGCCACCGAGACAGAGAAGGTCAAAGGCTCCTACATTGACTACCTGACCCAGTTGGAAACCAACAAACAGAAAGGTGTCGCCTTGGATGTAGCCACCGTCAAAACTACCACTGATACCGATATCAGCACTCACACCAAGGTAGAAATGACAGAAAGACTCAAGCAGGCAGAAGCTAGCGTCGCACTGGCTAAAGCCAAGAGTGCTGAGGTCTTAGGCAAGCTGGACGAATTTAAAAAACAACTGGGGCAGTACTTACCCCAGTAACCCAGAAATATACTTTAGGGGTATCCATGATACCCCATTTACTCATTCAGGGGAATCATGAATAACACTCAAAAAGTCTTCTTTACTGGTGGTATAGCCTCAGTATTGGGGTTTATCCTACTCAACCCAAACCAATTAACCATGATAGCCCTGGGAGCTTTCCCCACGGGCTTAATGACCTACTTTGTGGTGGACGGTAACGCTGCCA
>Ga0209208_10010651_pt1 | contig 11903 bp, 12 predicted proteins | sample S1TSphfallax_3_FD_187694 | JGI IMG/M metagenome (GOLD analysis project Ga0209208, IMG submission 187694) | Host-associated microbial communities from peat moss isolated from Minnesota, USA - S1T2_Fd - Sphagnum fallax MG (SPAdes) (version 2) | ecosystem: Host-associated > Plants > Peat moss >...
TTGAATATGGTGTTGGAAAATAATAATTTTTAAAAAATAAAAAATAAATGACACCTTTCCACACCTGCTTACTTGTGAATAACCTACAATTTGAAATTGTCAAAATGATGACCTATGACTTATGGAACTTAAAGTTTTCCCATCAAAGCCAATTCGATCAATTTTTGTCACTAGAATTAATTAAGGTGCCTTCCAGATTGAGAATTTTTTTTAATAAACCTCTTAAAATGGCTCATCACCAAAAAGTTTTAAAATTGTGGAAACTACCCAATATAAAAATATTCACTCCAAATGTAAACACATCAGTCCCAATATTTGTGCACTCATATAGGTTCCAAAAGGACAAAGATGGGTAGAGCATATGGATGAAAGTTGGGAAATGTTATTGGGAACATTTGGGGATCCATTGGGGCTTTGAGGGGAACAAATTGAGATTAACAAGAATTCAACACCCTTGGTCCCCTCCCTCCCAAGAAAGAAAAAACTAGGTTTATTGGGTGCATGATGTAGTTCTTCGTTGGTGGAGCAAACTTTGTATATTATTTCTCATATAATTTACATATTTTACATTATGTAGTATTATAGTCGAATCAATTTTGAAAAATTATTATAAATCTTTTTTTTTTGCATGTAGTTTGAAAATAAAATGGAAATGACCTCCCAAGATTGGTACAATTTAGGTGTAATATTATAAAATCACCTCCATGCACCGCTATCTATTGAAGACTTTTCAATAGCATTAAAAAGACAAGCCCATTCTTGAATGTTGCCATTAGGAATGTCACACCTTGATTTTCCTGGACTTGTTGAACTTTGAAAAATCATAGGAAACACTTAAATAAATATTTTCATAATGTTTTTAATGAATACATTTATTAGGTTGCATAGATTTTGAAATTTCAATAAAATCAAAAATATTTTGTATTTCGATGTTCCTAATCATTGCATTTATGAAAAGTTTCAGGAATGTAACATTAGTTTCTTTTCTTGAACTTTTTGGTCATGAACACAAATTTGAAACATGATTTGAGAACTTTCTTGGGAATGTTTTTAAAAAATAATTGGGAAGTTATTTCATTTTTTTGTTTTTATTAGGAAATCGAAGTAAGTATAATTTAGGTATGAACTTCCAAAGTTGAGGCTATCAATTTCTAGAGGGGTCATTTTAATTTAAAATACAAATAATTGACAATTTTCAATTTTTTTATTCCAAAATAAACTTCAAGCCATATATTAGTGCATGCAATTGATAAACATGAGAAAAGAAATAATTTATAGTTGTGAAAACATTTAAAATAAAGGGTCTAGGAAAATGATTTTGTTGTTTTTGGTTCTTTAACCATTCCTTGAGGTGGTTCCTAGTGGTACCACCCAAGGATTGGTTTGCCCAATAACATAATTAGTAACCTTGTGGGCAAGGAGATTTTAAGATGACAAAGCAAACAAAACAAATAATTATCCTTCGTAATTCAATGGTTTCAATTGATTTTACCCAACTTTGTTTACACCATTTCTTTTCCTTTTTCACCTTCTTCATATTTATGTGGATAAGTTTTCACCTTTTTATTGTTGAAAAAGAAACATGAAAATGTTTGATCCAAAAGTGTCATCTTTGTCTTTCTTTATTTTTTGTTTTGCTTAGTTGTTTGAGAATTTGTTTCCCTTTCAACATGACTTTCATTACTTTCATAAAACTAATAAAAAGTTCATCAAATAGTTGGTGACCATCCAAGTATCAGGAAATAACCTATGATGTTCATGTGGTGGGACATTTTACTAAAGATTGTGCCAATGTGCATAATTCTATGGAATATTCTTCTATAAAGTAGGTCAAATATGTTAATGCATGTTTTGGCAATGTTTGTTATGTTTATTATGTCAATGCAAGTGATTAAAATTTGAAATTGAATATAAATCAATTTAGATTCAATCTTACTTTTACTTATAATAAAATCCTCCAAATTTCTAGATTTTAATTCAATGTCAAAATGTTGACTTTTATAATGCCCATTTTCCCACATTTGGATCTATTTTTGAAAACTCATTACAACCACATGACCATGAGAATGAAATTTATACACAATTGATAGCTAGAATTTTATGTTTGCTAAATTGCACTATGTCAACCACATAATGGCATCCATGTTGTCACATTTCTTCCAGCCTTTTTTTCATAATTAAATCTCCATTACCAATTAACACCAATCACAATGTGTTTTAACAAAAGCATTCAACAAATAGGCATTATAATACATCTAAACAAAGGATTCAAAAATCACATCCCCATGTGAAAAGGCTGCAAGTTATAGTTTCATCCCCATTTCAAAACCAATCTTATTGCAACCATGCCAAGAATTAGACAAGATTTAGGATTAAAAAAAAATTTAGATCAGATGTAGGTCCCACAAACAAGTGCCAAATTCAAAGCAACAAATTAACAAAAACAAACCAAAAAAAATTATGAAAAACCACCAATACAAGATCAGGGTATAAAAAAAAGAAGCAAAGGAGAGACAAAACGCACCAAACAAAGTAGGAGATCAAGCCCTAGATCCACATCCATGCGGGTCACCAAAACCCAACACTAAATATCCATTTCCTCCTTCCCAACAATAAGCCCACCCCTCCCAAGGAAACACTAAACTGTAAAATTAGGGTTTTCTAACATGTTATCTTCAATTTTGAAAAGTACCCAATTCTTCCAAACCCCATTAAAACCTCCTCACTTCTCACCAACATTGAAAACAACCCACATGTAGAAAGATTTCAAAAAAAATAATTAGAATACAACAAAATTAAAAGGGGCATCACACCAGCTTTCAGCCATCCATGTTTTGAAACTAAAAATTACAATTGAAATCACCAATAAGAAGAAAAATTTCATTGGGTGGTTGCAACAAGTAAAAGCTTTAGAATAAATGAAAGAGACTTAGAAGGGTGGTGCATTCCTTATTGTAACAACAATAGAGGAATGCCATAGTTGTAATGTTCAAGGCTATAGCAAACACCCACCACCTCCACCAACACAAAGAAGAAGAACGCAAAAGGAATTTTCTTCACCTTCACCTTGTTTGAAACTAGTGGCGAATTTGTGAAAATGAATTTTAGGTTTTTGAAAGAAGATAAGGGACAACTTAATATTGGCAAATAGAGTAGTATCGTCCTAAAGAGGGGACAATATGTAACCATAAAATTTAGAGAGTGTCTAAGAGGAGGGTAATCTAAGAATAATTGGAATTAGAGTAAGGAGTGGAAGGTATTACTATTTTAAAAAGGTAGAAAAAGGACCTAAAACTTAATACCCAACCAAAAATTGTGAAATTAACACTAATTCCACATTCCTTAATCTTGTTACATGGGGTTCATTAAAGGGGAAGGTAACTACTATTAAACAACCAATAGGTATATTTTGTGCCTCTCCATAAGGACTACATCCAAATGTCACTTTTCCCCGGGATTCCCAAGTGGGGGTCCCAAAATTGGGACTCTTGTTATCCCAGAACTTTGGATGTTCATTTTTTTTTCAAATGAAATCTATTTTGAAAATTTGAGGGCAATATTTTATAGCCCTCAAAAGATATATTTCCAATGGTGTATAACACACCCCAATCGGAACTCATTTGACCCTTGCTTTCAAGGAGTTTATGGTCAAGAGTCAAATTCCCAATTTGACTCCTACCTTTTTTTTATCATAACTCATGCAAATCAAGCCTAAATGAACAATGCGAAGCTACTTTAAGTGTCTATGCTTTAAGACCCTTCCAATGGTGTCCTAAAGGCCCAATTTGGTGCTTGTTTACCTTTCCAACCAAGGTTTTGAACATTCGCAACTCTTGCATGAATGCAATTCCCAAAAAGGGAGTGCACTTAGGAGTCATTAGCCTCCATTTCTTGCACTCTCCCACATTTTGTGAAAGTGTGTTTCACCCTTAAACACATTTTTTTAGCCTCATGGGCCTTTGCACTTCACATTCAGTTACAAACCCAATGTCAGGGTTGTGACATTTTCCCCCACTAGAAACAGAGGTCAATGTCCTCATTGACATTTATAATTTTCATGTTTTCTTCACATAACAATATTGTCAACAAGCTTGGATTTACCTTGAACACTTAGTTTCCCATGCAATTGTTTTCCTTTGTTCCATGGCCATCAATTGTCGATTTTTGCGACAAGACCTTGCTTCAAGCTAACTTAAACATCCCTAAGTTTCCTACATTTTCTTGGCAAGTCTAAGAAGGGCCCAGGAAAAACCCTTAACCCTTGCTTTGTCAAAAGACCTAAATAACTTAATTGATGAAACCCTCATTTGGGAGGCAATTATTCAATCCTTCCCCTCATGAAAAACTCAAATCAAATCTAGTCTTGACCTAAGTTACTTGACATGACTCCTTTCTCAACCTTGTGCTTCGATCACAACAATCAAGCCTAACTAAAGGTATACCTATCAAGGTATGAAAAGGGACACTAAGGCTCTGTAAAACCCTAGTATTAAATTACGTTATTATTATATGCAAACGGGTTCATGATTTCACGCGTTGGTCGGCACTATCAACCAACCCTTTGGGATGCACTTTAAGCATGTGCATGTCCTCACAAGCTCACCTTGCTTGCCTCCTCTTTTAGGGCCAAAATTTCCCTTAATCCCAAAGTGGGAGTCCAATTTTGATTTGAGGTTATGTAAGGAAGTTCCATTTGTCCCATGCCATTTCTACAACTTTTTGTTAATAATACTCATTATGTTTGTGATGTAATCTCTTGGAAGTCTTTAACATTTATTTCACTTGTAACTTCACATGGTACATTTGTGCAATTTCCTCCCCCATTAAGGAAAAGGTGATGCCCTCATCACATTTTACATTTCCTTTGTTTTTTGCCGGTCTATTATGGAATTATTTTATGGTTTCTTGGGCATATTCCATGTATGATTCATTTACCCAAGGTGCTTCTATTAGATGGTATCCTTCCACTTGACTAAGTATTCCCACTCTTGCCTTTTCAATTGCCTTGACTTGAGCATAGCCTCCATTTCGAATTCAGGTTCATTATCAATGAAGTTGGATGGAGGTTTTGAATTGTACTTTTGATTAAGCCTTGAGGCATCACGGGTGACCAACTTAAAAATCAAAACATGAAATATGAGATGAACTTTAAGGTTTTTTTATAATTCCAGCTTGAAAATGTTAGGAATTTTTTTTTCCAACACTTTGAATGGGCCTACATATGGGCCTAAGAATTCATGGTTCAAACCTTCTGGCAAGCAAATTTTTTTGATGTTCAACCACACTTCGTTTCCTTGTTCAAAATTCACCTCATGTCGAAACTTATTTAAAAATCCTTCTACTATTTTTGTGCCTTTTAGAGATTGGCCTTGGCCATTTCCCACAAGCGCCACCTTTCTTTATCAAATTACGTGACCATTAGCACTTCCTCACTTGCATCATTTAGGTGTTGCCATTCATGGCCCAAATCATAGGCATGATTGGTGACTTGCCCACCACCATTTGAAAAGGTGTGGCCCTTGTTGTCGAATGTTTTAAATTGTTGTAACAAAACTTAGCCAACTCCAAATGATGCACCTAATCTTGTTGATTTGCTACCACATAATTCCTTAAGAATTGTTGGATAACTAAGTTCACCTTTTTAGGTTACCCATATGTTTGGGGTTGGAATGAGGTGCCCATCTTAAGCTTCGACCCCATGTGCTTCCACAAGGTTCGCCAAAATTTACTTATGAACTTGAGATTTCGATCTGACACAATGTCCTTTAGGAAGCCATGATGTTTAAACACGTGCGTGAAAAATAACCTTCCCATTTCTTAGGTCATGGCACTTTCTTTAGTGGGAATGAAGTGTGCCATCTTGTTAAATCAATCCACCACCACCATGATCGCATCAAATCCCTTTGATGGTGGCAAACTCACCATGAAATCCATGGACACACTTTCCCATGGCCCTTTAGAAATCGATAATGGTCACAACAATCATGCTTATTTATTATTGAATGTTTGATTTTATTGGAAAATCAAGCAAATATTCATGTATTCTTCTACATCGTCTTTCAAATTAGGCCAATAATAGGTCTTCTTGAGGGATGTTATGGTGAACTTTACACCCCATGGCCCATGAGGGACCCATCATGACACTCCTTCAAAAATATATCTTTAAACTTCCCTTTTGGAACATAGAGCTGATTTTGCTTACACCATAGTAATCCACCCCACAAGCAGAAGTGTGACTTGATTCCTTTTTGAATGGTTTGTTTAATTTCCTTCGCAAGCTCATCACAATGGCTTAATAATCGAACTTCCTTTTGAAGCTCCATTTCCCCCATGTACACCACCTTAAGTTGGTGTTTTTGATTTAGCACATCGGTCACCACATTATCCTTCTTGGGCTAATGTCGAATGTCCACATTGAACAAGGCCAATGTGTTTTACCATTTCACTTGTTTTGATGACAACTTTGGTTGAATTGTGAAATATTTCAAGGTGAAATTGTCAATCCACACCACCACATCTTGAAGTCTTGAAGCAATGTATCATGACCCACATTTCCTTTTCATGAATTGGTTGCCTTCACTCTGTCTCATTCAATGTTTTGTTTTTGAATGCAATCGGCCTTCCATCTTGCATTAGGACTCCTCCAATTGCAAAGTTAGAAGCATTGAAATGGATCTCAAAATCCTTGTTAAAGTCAAACAACTTCAACACCGGTGCCTTCACCAAAATGCCTTTCAAAGTTTCAAAGGCTTCATTACATACTTCATCCCATTCATAAGTTTTGGATGACTTCTTCAAAAGGTTTGTCAAAGACATGGCTATCTTGGCAAAGTTTTTTTATGAACTTGTGATAATAGGAGCCCAATCTTAAGAATGACCTTAAGGCGGGAACCAACCTAGGTGACTCCCAATCCAAAATTGCCTTCACCTTGTGGTCATCCATCTTCAAGCCTTTTTGGGTGATCCTATGTCCAAAGAAATCCACTTCCATCACCTTGAATTTGCATTTCTTGAATTTAACATACAACTTGTTTTCTTTCAACCTTTGGAACACCTTTTGAAGATGTTCCACATGGGTATCGATTCTTCACCATCACCTTGTTAAGGGCTTTATAATCCACACACATCTTCAATGTCCAATCCTTCTTATGAATGAAGAGGACGGGGGTGCCCCATACCGTGGCTTGCTAGGTTTGATGTACCCTTTTGCAAGGAGTTTTTCAAGTTGAACCTTGAATTCCTCATGATTCATTCAATATAGGGCCTTGGTAGGAGGTGCCATTCCCAACGTCACCTCAATTGCATGGTCAACTCGTTTTCTTGAGGGCAACTCATTAGGCAACTTTCCAAACCTCACATCTAGGTATTTTTTAACATTAATGTGGATGTTATTCCATTGACATAATCATCACAATTTACATGCATGGTTACTTTAAAAGATAATGTTCACATGACAATAAAGGCTAAGAATTTGATGTGGATTTGTGAGTTCAATGGATTGTTATTTAACATGTCCAATACACATCAACACAAATTTAGAGATCTAGCATTTTTCATGACAAGATTATGTGACTTTACTTGGAATGATCACAAAAGTATCTTGGAGAATTCTAAAACTTTTTAGCATGTACCAATGTAGTCTTATAACATGTGATGCCTTCAATTTAAATATTTGATAAATATCTTTGAAAGTTTTAATAGTCAAATATTCAATGTCAATAAATCCATAAAATGGAGGCTTTTTTAATGATATATTGATGAACAAATTTAACAAATAATAAACAATGAAATGTGGCCCACATTAAATTTGTGCATGATTTAGGTGGTTCAATTGACTAGGACACCATTAGTTTCAAACTCCATTATGAATTAATTGACATGTTTTAAAGAATAACTAACTAGAAATTTAAATGTTTTGTGAATTTCAATATTGCCATGATTACTGGGCACAACATGATTAGACATAAAATGATATTATCTCATATTAGCCCACTTGGACTAAGGGAATTGTTTGACCCAAAAATATGTGAGACATCCATTTCATGAATCGGATTAGCTTTTTTTGAACAACCTCCATATCCACCTCATTTAGTAACATGGCTAACACACGTGACATCGATGGACGTTTTGTTGTTGATGTTTGCACACATAATAATGCCACATTAATCACATGTTGCGCTTCATCATCCAATACATTGTTGTTTAATCATTGGTCACTAAGATCCATCAACTTATCTTGTTCATGTAAAAAATATGCCTGAAAAGACCCACCCTCTACTTTGGGGAAACAAATTAAATTCATAGAACTCTTTTATCGTATTAATTTAATTATGGGTCAATGTGTCACTATTTGGGTTTATTGAATACCCTTAAATTTCAAGGTATTCTTTTGTTGCCTAATTATAATGGAATAAATGTCAATCCTACCCTTACTTATTCATAAATGTGATAAATTTTTGCCATTAATAAATACATAATCTACTTTTAAATGAAACATCTTTAACTTTATATTGGAATGGTTTGAAAAAAAATTGTTTTAAACTTTTTTTGTGGGTTTAATATTTTTTTCTAATAATTTCAAATAAAATTTAGTTTTATTTTCAGAGTATAAACAAGTACCTTGTAATTATCAATGTCACATCAGTTTTATCAAAACATAAATGAACCTTCTTAGTAAATTTGCATGGACAATGGGCATGTTGACAATTATCATTCATCAAAACATATAAAACTTTAGATTTACTAAGCTTTTGATCAAAAAAATGTATTTAACATGTGGATGGAAGTTATAAATCTAATCATATTAAATTAACAATTTCAACATTAACTTTCAATTGTCCATCAACATGAAGTTTAGACTTGCTGATTTGCCATCTAAACAGGACCAAGTGGTGCTTCATTCCGTTTTATGGCTATTTTATTCTGTCATTTTTGTAGGGGGAAAACATTCGTGAAAAGGTGACACAGTTTTCTGAAATGGCAATATTCTGTCGCAAATGCCCGTTCTTATAAAGAAAACTTCGCCAAATTCTGACAGAAAACTGGGGCGTCATCAAATTCATGGCTCCTGACTAACTACACACAATTATGAGTTTTCTGGAAAAGATTGGTCTTAAGTCGACATCTGCCTTGGGATGGATGCTTGGCACTCTGGGCTCCATCAGGAAATGGAAGGAGTGAAACACACTGGTTTCCGTGTCTGTCTGGCACGGTGTGGAATTGGGTTGCTTAATAATGTTGAGCACATGGAAATAAACGCCTTGGGGACAATTTTCGCTGAATTTGAGAGAGTTGAAGAATGGGCAAGCAGTAGGCATGAAAATCAACCCTGACTCCTGCACAGCAAGCGAGGCAACAAGCAAACTGTGGATTTCCCATTTTCCTTTGTCAGTTGTGAACTAAAACCACTTAGATTGTTACTGGTACACATAATCATTTATGTTAGTGTGATCCCTCTTCCCTTCGGCTCTACACTATTTGCGCACTAGCCTAGCAGTGACCATTTGGATTGATGAAAAAAATGACCTGATTTTGTTAAATTTAAGTTCCACTTGAATCAAAATATTGAATAGCGGTCCATGTAACTTGAGTTGAAACGAAATTCAATTGAATTCAGATTTACTTGAATTCTAATCAAATCAAATTCCTGAAAAATATTGAATTTAAAATATTAAGTTTAATTCCAATATATTGAATGAAATTCAAATTCAACTAAATTCAATTACAATTCAATAATTGGATTAAGATTCAATTGAAGAAAAATGAGATGCAAATTGGTGGAGAAGGCACTGAAAATGTCCTCATAAATTTGGTGTTGGAGTTTTGTTTTTTTTTAAAAACAAAACATTTCCATAACAGACACCTTTCCATGCCTCTTTACTTGCAAATGGGATGCACTTTGAAACTGTCCAAGTGACAACTTACAACTTATCAAATGTAAAGTCCTATCAAAATCAAGTCTGATGAATCATTGTCAGTGGACTTAGTTGGGCTGCCTTCCAAATTAAGATTTTTTTCTCAATGAACCTCTTTGATTGGTCCATCAGAAACAACTTCTAAAACTTTGGATACTTCCCATTATAGAAGTATTCACTCCAAATGTTAAAAAAATGAAACTATCAATATTTGGCCAACCATATAGGTTCCAAGAGGACAACAATGGGCAAAGCATACAAAAGGGAGGTGCTATTGGGAATATGTTGAGGAAGATGTGGGGAACCCATCGCATTCTTGATGGGAACACAATGAGAACTTGGTGGGAACACATTGAAAACAACAAAGGTTTAACACCCCTGCCCCTCACCCTGCCCAAAAGAGTTCAATTTGATGCATTGTGTAATTTCATCGGTTGAGCAAAATTTCTAAGTATTCCCAATTGTGGTCATCACCTATTTTGGCCTAGGTCAATGAGAGGGGCATGAATTGTGGAGACATTGTTCTTGCTTCTATTAATTAGTTCGTTGGGGGAGGGTCCATACAAAGTTTTTTTTCGAATTTTTGTTTTTGCAATGAGCCACTTTGGTTGGCCCATTACAATTTCTTTTTGAAACATTGGACAATCCCCAAAATAAAAATGTCGAGGCGCTTCCCTTTGGCCCACCTTCTAGGTTATGAAAGTTCAATTTTGGGCAAAACATGTTTATTGTGTGGTGCTATTGGGAACATGTTGGGATTTACACATTGAGAACTTGTGGAGCACATGTGGGGAATATCACTAGGAACTTTGTGGGAACACAAAATCCAAAAAATATCAAAATTTCCCTTGGACAACGAGCTTTTGTCCCCCAAAGGAGAAAAGATAGGCCCTCCTAGGTGCATGTTGAGTTGTCATTTTAATGGGCTGCATGAGAATTTGATTTTATAAAATTGATTGTGACAATTTTTGGCCAGGGCCATTACCCCTTTGCTAAAAGTGTGCATAGGAGCAACAAATTAAATGTATCTCACTTCTTAATGCAAAAGTCCAGATGCCTTCTAGGGTACATGACATTAAATTCATCTTGATTGTTTTTGGATTGTCCTGCAATTATGACAATTGTTTTAAATATGGCTTGGACAATAATGTTGCTCAATGCTTAAGTCCTATCGTCCATGGTGTTGAGAGTTGACCACTTCTGTTTTAAGTGGGGTCTTGTGTCAAATCACTTTGCCATCTCCACGTCCATCTCAAATGGCTTTCATCCAAAAAAGAAGGAAAATGAACATTCATAAGGAAATGGTTGTCTTATTGGCAGCCCTGGAAACTGGTTGTCTTCCATTGTTTTGGGGGCAAACGTGTTTTATGATAACATAGCCTAGGGTCAGTTTTCACATTGACAAAACGAATAATCATTTTCTTTCCAAAAAAAATTCGTTTTAAAAATTTGAAATGATATATATATTTTTCATCATGTACTATAATATTGTGATATGAGTAGTGAAATTATTCAGAGTGTAACCTATGATAACTATGATGATTTTCAACAAGTTAACTTTGTATATTTTGCAAAATTTCATTTCACTATTTTGAGGATTATTTAACGACAAAATTCACCTTAGGGTCAGGTAGTTGTTTTGGGAAACAGTGGTGTGAACTGAGGGATTGGTAAAAATGAAGGTAGACTTACATCCAGTGCAGAAAGAAATGAACATCCATTCTCTCGGATATGGTTTTGTTATTGATCAGTAAATCGAGAAATGGTTTTGTTGCCTTTGTGAATGGCTTTCTAGAGATTTCTTTGGGAAATGGTTATGTTAACTTGGGGAATGGAAAAGGCTAGGTAGACTTTCATCCACAGAATAAGAAGGAAATTGAATAACCATTCCCTAGGAAATAGGCTTTCCCCCAAGGCACAGGTGTTGCATGACAAGTGTTTCATGAAATGGTCTCATTACTTGAGAAATGGCAAAGGTTGGGGTAGACT
>Ga0209208_10010652_pt1 | contig 11901 bp, 10 predicted proteins | sample S1TSphfallax_3_FD_187694 | JGI IMG/M metagenome (GOLD analysis project Ga0209208, IMG submission 187694) | Host-associated microbial communities from peat moss isolated from Minnesota, USA - S1T2_Fd - Sphagnum fallax MG (SPAdes) (version 2) | ecosystem: Host-associated > Plants > Peat moss >...
ATGTGAAGTTACAAAATTTGTGCAAAAATCATGAGTTTTGTGTGACCTTACCAAGGATGACACGGTCCTGGCTCACAATGCATGCCCCTACCTTCAACCAAAATGGAAAAGAGATCCAATCAATACCAAAAGGAGCACCAATCTTCCACTGGGTCCTTCCAGACCCTCCCGTATCACTAACACATTTAGATGGGTCACCAAATGGGATCACTCACATGGAGAGCACAGACGAGATAAGCACTCACTGACAATATTTCAACCTGAAATATTTTATGAGCAATAAGTCTGTCATCTGTTCTTCAAAGAAAGCATCTGTTCTTCAAAGAAAGTAGTCTGTGATAAGGAAGACAAAACTTGGAAAGGTTTTGTACTTAATGCAAGCACCTTCTCTTGTGAAGTTCTTGTACTTAAATGCAAACACCTTGCTCTTGAGTCACACATTGTGTATTTCAAAGCTTAACTTACCTGACGATTTGGGTCTTTGGAGCGTTTTGCAGAAAGAAAAGCAATTGACATAAAATAATCATCCCATGACAAGTACCTGCTCCACACCCAATGAAACACACACCTTACATCCTTTGTTGTATCCAATCTTTCCACCTTTGTGTTGATGCTTTGAGCAAACAGTGTTGAAGCATCAAATTTTTGATTCATTGCAGCAATGGAGTTGAAGCATGATTAATTTTGTAAAATTGAAGAACAAATTGCAGTACACTGACCCCTCACGTTTTGATGGGTTGAATGGATCAGGCTTGTGTGTACTTGAAACCTTGGACAAGCACACTGCACCATTCCCATTCTGATAACTCAATTCTTCTCCCACTCCCAAGCTCATTTCTGGCTCCTCAATCTCACATTGCTGACCTCCTGAAACTTTCAAGAAGCTTGTGTTTTGGTCAATTACAGTGGCAGTGGCCTGTACCTGAAAAACAAGGGTGTAAGCTTAATCTCCCAATCAAGAACAGCAATGAAGTGTGTGGGTGGGTTTGCCCTCATCTACTGATGAAGAACACAGTTGAGGTGCATGGTTCTCATCAGAAAAATCAAGCAGGAAAGCATACATTCCTTCCATCCTGCACTTGATGCACACTAAGCCCTAAAGCCTAAACCTGAAAACTCACCAATCTTGGGTGGTGGAGAATTGAACATACATAGATTCCTGCATGAGAAAGAAGACCTACCAATCTTGGTGGAGTAAGATTGAACATGCTCCTGAACCATTTCTGCAATGCGAATTTCTTTCGCCTGGCAGCTGCTTCTTCTTCCCCACCAGCAATCTCAGAAACTACTGCTACTGGTCTTAAGCTCTGCAGTTGGTTCCAATGAGCTCCAGCTGAGAAAGCAATGGCCATCAAGCCTCCACCAAGGGCAGCAGCAGCTGATAATGTCACTAGATCCTGCCTGCTCACCATCCCCATGACTCTCCCCTCTCCTCGCACTTTTTTTCCAAAACCCGAAAACCTCAGCAACTATGATGAATATGCTCTAAAACCCTTGGAAACGCTAAAAGAAACAACAGTAGTCGTTCGGTTCTCTCCGAAAAAATGTGCTAAAAGCCTAATCCAACATTGTGCATTCATTGCCTTGAGAGGAGATACTGGATTTCGTCTTGGAGAAGCAAATCTCCAATTTCCTCGAGCAGGATTTCCGATGATGGAGATTTTCTGCAAATTAGGAATCAAGCATCACCAACCCACTCTCAAATTCCCTGAAGACACAAACAAGGATTCCAACAAGCTCCCATGGTGCACAAGAAACCAAAGAGATACTAAACCCTAAACCCTAAACACCCATCATAGAGATTTCTTGTACATTAGCAATGAACTTTGTCCTCAACGGATTTCTTGCAAATTGGGAATCAAGAATCATCAACCCATTCTTGAGTCCCTGAAAACACAAACACGGATTCCAACAAGATCCATAGTGCACAAGAAACGAAAGAGACACTAAACCCTAAACCCTAAATACCCATCATACAAGCAACCAAGGGTTGTGCATGTTCCTTAAAGCAGGTGCAGAGAAGTCACACTGTGGCCTTGCCAATATTTACATTAAAACATATCTTAAGGCAAAAGAAGAATTATGGAAACTCAAATATTTCACCATCATGCAAAAATAGACCTAATCTTCAAAGCCCTAAAACACTAGCTAGAAGCCACCAAACTCAAGTTATTAAGCAACCTTAAATCTAAAATTAAACAACAAGTCCATAATCGTCACCCTTGAGTTCATAAGAGACCTTGAACAACATGACATTGAAGTATGTTTAACAAGATGCCTCCACAACTCCACTTCAACCAAATTTCAACATGGGCTTTGTGTGTTGAATCAAGATTTTGTGCTTTTTACTTGATTGATTCATTGAAAAGGGGCAATTCACCAAATTTAACTCAAACCATCTTGCGAGACCAAACTCTAATCCACAAACTCTAGTTCACGGTTATATGTGCAATGTTTGTTTTTTCGCCATGAAACCTGCCGGGTATTATTCCCCCCAGTTTCTGATACCTGCCCAACACTCTGAATAAGCCCCTAGAAGAGAGAACTTTCGACAGAAAGATCTTCCATCCATGATCTTTGCTATAAACTTTTGAGAGAGATTTGTGTGTGTTTGTGATTGTAATCTAGGTTTGAACAATCATAGAGAGTTTTGCAATTTGGGTTTTGGGTGTTACTAGTTTTCATCAGAAGGAAGGGGGGAAAAAAAAAACACAGTTTTACAAGAACTTCTCCCTCTTCTTCATGACCTAATTGACAAGCTCAAAGATGTGGTGTGGTAGTAGCAGCAGTAGCAGTCGGAGGAGAAGTATACAAACTCCGAATTGCAGAGCACAAGAGTGAAAACAAAACCACCCATCAAGTGTATTTTGGGGTTAAATTGGTGGGTTGTTGTTGAAGGAGTGATGATCACCTTGAGCTGCCCTTTGCGGATGAGCATGAAGATGCCATCGAGCTTTTGTCATTCTCAATTTTGCACTAGTAGTAGCAACTTGGCAGGAAGGATTCTTGCTCCTATTATGGTGCAAGCACTGGACTTCAGCAACAACTTCTTTTTGGGGACACCCATCATCCGGAACCCTAACTACAATTTCCATCAAAATGGTATGTATGTGCTGCCCCTTTATTGCTTCTCTCGGTCATCTCTCTGTGAGGCTCTAGATTTTGAATGTTCTACTAGTGTGTTTTTTATGATTTTTTTTCCCTTTTCTTTTCTTGAAACATTTCAACTCCTTTCCATGCCAAAGGTATGTCCCCTTTGTTGGTTTTCTCTGTAATCTTCTCTGTGAAGCTTTTAGATTTGAATGTTTTCTTAGTGTGTGTTTTGGCGATATTTTCTTTCTTTTCTCAAATGATTGTGTTGAGTTCCTTGTGCCCTCTGGCTTTTTTTTTCTCCCTTCTGGTTCAGGGTTTAGGGTTTTGCTGCCATGTAGGGGGAAATTATGGTTCCTTTAGAGTTTTTAGGGTTTGACATTTGTTGGATATTAGAGGAAATGTGATAAATATACAAAACCTTGATATTTCTGCACCTTTTCTTCTTTGTGGATCCTCAAAGCTGTCTTCAGCAAAAGTCTTCCTCTCAAGTTCTGATAAAAAATGGTTGTGCATTGATGACAATGAGAAGGCATTCATTCTCAATAGAAACATGATTTCCCGAATCACATTTTCTCACAAATATGATACCCATTATTACAGTGACCATTTTCTGTAATATAAAATAAGGCCAATCTGTTGGGTTCGCCATCATTCTGATTTTCCCTGTTGGAGGATTTTTGTGTTAAGATTCTTCATTTTCTGTCTGTAGAAATATGGGTTCTGAGAAGGAACAGGCAAGCAAGAGGGATGGTGGGTGGGCGAGTAACAACAACAGCAAATGAAGGAATTCAGACAGATTCAACCACCCTCACATCACTCATTAGTGTTGACCCACCACGTGGAACCCGAGATTTTCCCCCTGAAGATATGCGACTCCGCTCATGGCTTTTCCAGCACTTCAGAGAGGTGCAAAGTTTACAACCTTGTTCACTTGTTGCACTTGTGTGTGTGCTGTTTTGTGAGAGCACCTTGTTTGTTTGCGAATGAATTGGGTTTGTTCAGTTTCTTTGTGATTAGAAGACTCTTAGCAAAACCACGACATGACAAACTTCAAACAGCGTTTAAGCTTTTTGCAGTCCTGGAGATGAAGGTTTCCAGGTTATTTGCTTTTGAGGAGATCGATTTTCCAGTACTGGAGTCAGAGGAGCTTTTTGTGCGGAAGGCAGGGGAAGAAATCACTCAACAGGTGTGCAGCAGGAAGAACTTTGAATGGTTTTTTTTCAGTGAAGTTTTGAACCTTGAGTCAAAGACAGATGGAATAGAGAATAGATGAACTCGAAACCCTTTTGTGATTTTAGAGTCTGAAGTTGGTGCACATTTATTTGATGGAAGAGCATATGATGGTGTCACTTGGATTGGTGATATTGACACTGATGGCAATTGTGAAATTTCAGCTTTACAATTTTGAAGACAAGGGTGGACGGCGGGTGGCACTGCGTCCAGAGCTCACACCCTCTCTTGCTCGCCTTGTTCTCCAGAAAGGGTTAGTCTTTTGTCTTTACTCTAAACCCTAAACCCTAAGCCCTATCTCCTTGTCAGAAATTGAAATTTACTTCTTGGGCATAAGCGAATGATAGCTGTTACAGAATGTAAATTTCAATCCAGATGAGTTTTCTAGTTTATTCTTCATGTGTGGGTAAGTAACAGTAGCTATTACAGAGCAAATGTTCTTGTTATTACAAGGTCACAAGAAGGGTATGTTCATGTTGTTGGGTTTTTGGAACATGGGCAGGAAGAGCTTGTCATTGCCATTGAAATGGTTTGCAATAGGGCAGTGCTGGCGTTATGAGCGTATGACACGTGGACGTCGGCGGGAGCACTACCAATGGAATATGGACATTATTGGCATATCTGGTGTTGAGGTAAAAAAGGAAAAGATCAAGCCTTCACTTCTCATGCATACACCTAGAGAAATTGGCCTTTTGCCATTCAGTAAAAGCAAAGGAATAACTGTAGTAGTAGGTGCATGAACCTTGTGCATGTTTGTTTTTTATCTATGGTTGGAAGAAATCCTGAAGTTGAAAGACTTTTAGGGTTTTCTTTCTTTTGATGCAAATGTTAATTGTATTTCAATGTGATATCTTTGCAGGCAGAAGCAGAGCTTTTATCAGCTATTGTGACATTTTTTACCAGGCTTGGAATCACTGCTAGTGATGTTGGCATCAAAATCTCAAATCGCAAGGTTTCAAAGTCTTGCATTTTTTTGCAGTTGTCTGATTCTTGTGGCTCATCAGGCTTACACACAAGCAGCATGTTTTTTCTCTGTTAAGGTGTGTGAAAATGATGCAAGCATCAGTGTAAGTGAGCTCTAAAATTGTGCTAATGGGCAGGTGTTGCAAGCAGTGTTGGCACGTTATTCAATCCCAGATGAGTCTTTTGCTGCAGTTTGTGTAATTGTAGATAAGGTCAGTGCACCCACCCTCTTGATTTGATGTGTCTTCACAGTAACAACAAATCAGTACTTTCTTTTTGGTTCTTCCATATTCAAAGAAAAAAGTGCATCAAAATAGTTACACAGGGTGGAAATTGTAGTTTGTGGGTACCCACCTTCTTAACAGATTCCAAGAGGTCTCATTGACATGGGTTAGTCTGTTGACAGATTGAAAAGCTTCCACGATCAGAGATTGAGAATGAGTTAGCTGCCCTCCAAGTTCCAAGTGATGCCATTGATGGAATTTTGCAAGCTCTGACTTTGAAATCTTTGGATGACCTTGAAGGTAATGCACCTGCTGCTATCTGAGGAGGTGCTCAATAGAGAACAAAAGAAAAGTCACTGAACATTTTCTGTCTCTTTATAAAGTGTGTATCTGTCATGCCCACGATCTAACCACAAGTTGTTTTTGGCAACTCTCAAAGGGATGTGAAATATTGGTGTGATTTTAGTATTGGTGGGAAGAGAACAAATCCGTAAAAGGAAGACAAAGTGTACTGATCATGTTTTGGATGGTCTGCATTAAGACCCAACTGATCTAAGCTCTTGAAGGCAGTCTCTACTGTTCTGATTGAGTAGTGGGTTTATTGATTCTGCAGATTTGCTAGGTGCAGAGAGTGGGGCAGTGGCGGAACTGAAGCAGCTGTTTGCATTAGCAGACGGTTATGGCTTCTCTGATTGGCTAAATTTTGATGCCTCAGTTGTTCGGGGACTAGCATATTACACAGGAACAGTGTTTGAGGTGACTCCTTGACATCATATTTTCAGGATCTTGTACAAGAAGACTTGTGAGATTTCATTTGTCTAAACCCTAAACCCTAAAGCCTTCATGCTGCAAGATCTTCAGAACCTCAAACCAGTATCCTGGTTTTCAAGCTCTCATTGCATGGTCCAATTCTAGAATGACTTTCCTTGTTTTTATCAATAATTGCATGGTCCAATTCTAGAATGACTTTCCTTGTTTTTATTCATAATCCTTCAAAGGTCACGCAAGCTACTTGCATAACTGTGACATAATGATGATATTCCAGGCATTTGATAGAGAGCGTAAATTGCGGGCAATATGTGGAGGAGGGCGTTACGACCAGCTTCTTTCAACTTATGGAGGTGCTGACACACCAGCTTGTGGATTTGGATTCGGTGATGCTGTCATTATTGAGGTCCTATCCGTTTGCCTCCAATTCAGAAGTTTTCATATTGACAATTTGTGAGTGAAAAAGTGTCTTATGGGTGGTGCTTTTGACATTGGGGAACACTCTTTTTGTGTTTTTCACTTTGTGATGGAGCCAGCTACTGAAGGAGCGGAAATTGATGCCTGAATTGGGACATGTGGTGGATGATGTGGTCTTGGCATTGGAGGACCATCTGAAGGCACCAGCAGCAAGGCATTGGAGGACCATCTGAAGGCACCAGCAGCAATGGTGGCTGCCCACTTGCGGAATGCTGGACGTGTTGTTGACCTTGTTCTGGAAACTAAACGTCTCAAGTGGTGTGTGCATGGTTTCTTACCAAATCTTTCCTGGTATTTTTTGTTTTGGAGGAATGAAATCAAGTGTATATGGTTTTGATTTGCAAAATCAATGCAAAAAACCATTGAGCAAACGCTCAGTCTTTTGCTATTCTAATCTTGATCCAACTTCATGATCAATGAAGAACAAAATGGCTGAAGGACCCACCAGTCCAGACCTCTGATCATAAATACTTAATTCAGTTCATGGTAGGTGGATGCATAACAAGACTTCTCTAGTGTTTTTTCTGTGAAGAGGATTTCTTTTTGTCTGAAGTAAAAGAATGGATGATACATGGACAGGGTGTTCAAGCACACAGAGCGATTGCATGCAAAGCGCTTGGTGTTATTAGGGGCGACAGAATGGAACCGAGGGACTTTGCGAGTGAAGGATCTGATCACAAGGGAGGAGTCTGATGTTACGTTGGATGACTTGCTCACATAGTCATCACATGGGTGCTTCTCTAGACACTCAGGCCACACAGTAAACTGTCGGTAGAAGAATTGGCTTTATTATTATTGGCTTGGCCTGTAAGGGAGAGAATACAGAAATGATTTAGATTTCATTCAGTCCCACATTTTTTGTTGTTTCACTCTGTTGCTTTCTATAGAAACATTTTTTTGCATTCTCTTGCATTAAATTTGAAATGCCGCTAATCTCTGAAACCATAATGTGGCATCACCATGAACTTGTGGGTGATACTGTTGTACGACAAATCAAGTAGAGAGCTCTTGGAAGGATTGGTGTACATGAGAGCTTGCAGCTGTTTTCATGCCATGGATCTGTAGGGTTGTTTTGATCTCAAGGAAGACGGGTTTCATGTCACTGAAGTAACAAATCGCATTGGGAGATTTAGGAATGGGCTTTGGTAGATTAAGGATGTACAAGTGCACTTGGGGGAACATGTTGGACAAGCCATGGAACATCTTAAGTTGGTTTTAGGGTTAAGTGATTCCAAATATAAGGGTTGAAGGTTGTAGTGGTTGTGGATAGGATTTGTTGTAACTCCTTGTTCAAAGCTCCCAATAGGATTTGAATGTTTGTCTGCAGTTGGGTTCCCAAAGTTATTAATCACTCCATTAGTGGAAGAGTGAACGAGCAAAGCCAGACTTGGATTTAGGAAAATGTGAAACTTGGGTTCATTCATTTCTTCAAAAATATGAGACCAAACCCACATTTTGTTTAATAGAAATCATAAGAGTCTATAAGAAAGAAACCCTATGCTCACATGGATGAAAGGTAAGATTCATCTAGGGCATTTGGCCCATTGTGTTGCCCCCTCTAAAATTTGATTTTAAGTTCCATGGAACAAGGGTGCCTCACTTGGTTGGTTTATGTGGTTATTTATAAGGATGGTATAGCAATTTACAAATGTTGAGGTTGGTGGGGGCGTCTAAAGCAAATAAATTGGGCATGAGCCATCCTTTCTACTACCAAGATCAAATGCCCCAATTTGGAACAATAATTCCTTTATTCATTTCCATTAACTTTTCATAGGTTAATTAGTGAGTGAGTATTTCATACCCCCATATTTAATCAAGTGTCTCTATTCAAGTCCTTAGGCACCTTAAGATACAATCACACTTGACGTTAGGGTCTCTAATGGTAATTGTTCAATTCTCTTGTGCTACAAGAAAAGTCTCAAAAGTCACTTGTTTTATGACCAATGTTGTTGCACAATGAAAGAATCCTTTGAACCCATTGCCATGGAGTGCACACACCACTCAATGCTCAAATTGAATTGAACACAATGCATAAAAAAAGGATGAAGCTAAATTAGGCATGTCACAATAGTTACTATCAACTTTTATTGTGAATCAATCTTGGATAAGTGATCATTAAAGCTCAATGGTGACTTGAATATGCAAGAGTTGCATCCCCCTACTCTTACTATGTTCACAAGATTAGGTTTCATCCATAAATTGTTGCAATTTCTTGAATAAGGTTTTGTGCCACAATAATGACCATTTGGTCATAATGTTCTTGATCAATGAAATGTAAGACTTATCGCCTCCAAAGTTTTATGAGGACTTAAATCTACAAGAGTTGCATCCCCATATTCTTGGACATGCTCATCAAGCTAGAATGGATCTTAGAAAAATCACATCATTTCTAAACTAATGATAATGAAAGTGAAAACATGAAACGGAATGAACAAGACCATGATACAAGGTTGTGCTTCAAATCTTTGGTGATTACAATGATAATAGTTCATGGAACTAGCTCTATTTATATTTTTTCAAGTCCAATTCACTCAAAAAAGTTTCTATAAGGTCCATTTTATAGATGAAAATTGATGTTAAAGTGGCTTTAAATGACAGAATTCAAACTACTTTTATTCCCAAGAAAAATTATGAAAGAGAACTAGTGATATAGTTCTATTCAACATCTATCTAGTATTTAAATCATAAGTGTAGGTTCGATCCCAATGGGTGGAATTATTTCCAACAAAATGATTCAAGCTATGTATTTGGTGATAAACTTACAAGTAGATTGGGCCTTTTTACAACTCCTAATTTATATTGTACTTCTAAGTTTAATATTTGAATGTAAAGGCCTTGGATAGTACATTATGCAAAGACTATCAACCCATTTTGTACCTTCTTATCTAAGGTCCTAAATACATGTAATTAAAAAAATTAAGTCAAATGAAATTGTCTCAGGTTCCATTTCTCAAATAATACAAATACACCATACAAAACAATGAATGTGAATAACAAACATGTACATTGCATATTGCTTACTTAAGCATTGTTGATCTTAATTTATTGGGGAGCCTCAATGTTTGGATGAAAAAATAAAGTTGAGCTTGAAAGAACAAATCAAAGTTCTAAAATAAAAGAGTTTCTAAATTATTTTTCATTGAAATTAAGCCTTGAACTAGCAATTAAAAAAAATTAGGCTTTCACAAGTTTTCACTAATATTAGCCCTAATTTCACATATATCATGAGTCAAACTTGATCTAGGAAATACATACTATTAAACACATGATGGGTTTTGGGAACATGAATTTTATTTTAAAAAGAAAAAATATATATTACACCCAAAAATTCCTAAGCCTACAATCTTCAAAATATTACCTATAGCAATTTATTATCCCTCTTTACGGTCCTACCTGGACCCTATATTTTACAAATGATTTTGAATTATATCACAATACATTAGTTAGAGTTGAAGAACTCTCTAGACTTATGAGAAACTTTATTAAGACAAGCCATAATATATGACTAGAGATGGGGGTTAGGAGAGAGGGTTGGTTGGGATAAACCAAAAAAAGATTGTCTTTTTCTGGGATTGGTAGAACAAATGGGGATTTTAGGCTAATTCCCAATTTAGAAAAATGGAAAAAGGAAAATTCCTACTCACATGCTACAGACCACTTGACCACCTAGGTATAGTAAAAGACTTAAAGAATATAAATTCTGGAAACCCCTCTTTGGCCCCCACTTTGAACACAATATTAACTACATTTTGGACTATTATACATAGAGGCAAAGATGTGGGCCCTTCTTTGGAGGGGCAAAATCCATCATGGGTGCCTAACTTTGGGGTCATTTTAGCCCCCTCCCAAAAAAAATCCCTACCTATAGTTGAAGTATAAGTGCCTTTTTCTAGAGACTTGCTTTTTTTTCTTTTTATTTGTTTTCTTGTTTTCTCCCTCTCATAAGTAGTGAGTTGTATTAGTGCTAATAACCTAAGGGTTGGGTTAATATTAGTATATTAGTGTATTAGTTATAGATATAACCTAACCCTTAATCCTAGCCTCTAGGTTAATTGTTATTAAAAAAAATTGCCAACACTTGAAGTTCTTCTTCACTTGTGTTTTGTTACCAAAGAAAAATATTCCACCCATTGATGTTTCTAAAACCCTAAACCCTAAACAGATCAAACCATTGACACATATCTTTATGCCCTGTAAAGCCCACAGCCTTGAGCCTACACCTAAAGAAAAACCCCTAGTGTATTTGTAAGGTACCTTATATCTATGAATATCCCTCCTAGAAAAGAGAAGGTCTGTTATACCTACTCCTTCGGAGTGGAAAGAAGCTTATGCCTACTTATAGGTATAGGATCCCTCCCACTCTTTAGGAGTAGGTGTAAGGACCCGCCCTCTCTTATGCCTCATGGTTTCTTTATCTTTAGGTTCATAATGAAATTTACCTCATCCTTTATGAGGGAGAACATCCTCAAAATGTGAGGCTGACTATTGCCTTGTGTTAGGCCCCCTTAGTTTAAGAACACTCTCCTCACCTTGGAATGCTCCCTACAGTTCCTAAACATACATTGATCACAATGTGTAAGAGAGGTAGGGTTCTTAAACCTACTCCTCAAGAGTAAGATGGGTCCTATGCCTATAAGTAGTAAGAGGGGTAGGGTTCTTATGGCCTTCTCCTTAAGAGTGGAACACATCTTACAAGTACTTGATGAGTTGCATTTTCTTGCTTGATGGGGTTTAGGGTTTAGGGTTTATGGTTGAAGACATGGGGAAGGGAGGGGGCTATTAAGAAGAAGAAGAAGATTCACAAAGATTTTGTGAACAAATTTGATCAACTAGTATTTTTGGGGGGCTTGATGTGTTTCCTTTTTATTCATCATGGGAAGTCATGGCCAATTTGTAAGCAAGAGTCTACCACCTCATGTTGCCCAAGCATGGGATATGGACAAATTGATCACAACTGGACTCAAAACAATTTGTTTCTCAGCTTTTCAGAATTGAATCCAATCTCTGGCTAAAGCAAAGTCCCTTTTGCTAATTCCTACTTCCTTCAGCTCAAAAATTTCCCAAATTTCTTTTCCAAGAAATTGACAAAAATTGTTGGAAATTTATAGAACACTGATCACAACAACCAAGTAGCTCAAATTTAGCT
>Ga0209208_10010654_pt1 | contig 11900 bp, 5 predicted proteins | sample S1TSphfallax_3_FD_187694 | JGI IMG/M metagenome (GOLD analysis project Ga0209208, IMG submission 187694) | Host-associated microbial communities from peat moss isolated from Minnesota, USA - S1T2_Fd - Sphagnum fallax MG (SPAdes) (version 2) | ecosystem: Host-associated > Plants > Peat moss >...
AGTAGTTGTGTAAAAAAAAAAAAAAACAATAACAATGGGAAACAAAAAATAAAAAAGAGTATGGCAACTACGAATAAACTTGGAAAAACACATTGAAAAGAAGAAGAATAGGGAGAAGAGCAAGATGACAAAAAAAACCTTAAAAATTAAAAAAACAAATTGGTGTTTGAATTAAAGTTCAGGCCCCTTTATGACCCCTTGGATTTAGGGTTGGAGTAGGTGGTCACCTCTAAAACATTATAGGTGTTTTTTTTCTCTCAAATTAAAACCTTTTAAAACCATGTTTTCATTTTTTTTCAAATTAATGCCCTAATTCCTAGCCCTACTACAAATTGTGATATCCAAATTTGGACAAGAATTTGATATATTGCATGAATTTCAAATTTTTATTTTTAAAAATCCATTCTAGATATTAATCGATAGGAGATCATATTTTGAAATATGTGGGTTAAGATATCATTCCAAATATCACTTTTTTGATATTTAAAGGGTTTTTAAATTAATGTCCAAAAATATATATGGGTCTAATATATATTTTCTGGTTACCCACCCAACATTAATCTGCTCCCTTGGGGAAACACTAAATGTTAAAGTTTTACACTACATGTGTGAATTATTTTATTTTTTAAGGTATTAGATGAAAGAATTTTTTTTGTTAATTACCTAATTTTTTAATATGCACATATTCTAACCACCATAATATAATTATAAATATTTTTTGTGTCAAATTCTAATACCTTCTCTTTTTAAAGTTTTAGTTTTATTATTTGATCAAGAAGAACAAACACTTGAGGCCTACCTTTTTCAAGGGTTCAAAATATGTAATGAAAGAAATATAACCATATACACCCTTGGATGGATAAATTGCAATTCATATCAAACAAGTTGCATACATATGTGATGTTTTGAACCATTAACTATATCATTTCATTCAAAATAAGCAAAGGTAGAAAATAAATCAAGCTTGCATTTCTCAACACAATCAAAATTTCCACCCCTAACAATTCATGTTAGAGATTCAAAATAAAATAATTTGAAAAAAACAATTCTACATTTTGACTACAAAAAATCATTATATATACACTCACCATTAGTAGTTCATTAGATTAATCTATTAATTGAATTGAACCTATTGATATTTTTAGAACTTTCATATTAACCTACTAAATGAACCTACTAACAATTAATACCTAAAATATTTGATGGATTTTTTTTGTACTTTAAAAATATATCTCAAGGATTAACACATAAATTCTAATCATTATAATTGGTTTTTAGAATAAACATAACCTTATTATATAACTTTTTTTTTAATCCCAAAAACTAATGCATGGCACCTTATATTTTTATGCATGTATTAAATTTACATTCAAAGGAGTTGAATGTCCCCCATGCCTACTCCCTATAATACATACCATGTTTTGTTACATAGTGTTAACCTAATAACATGTTGTCCTTAAAAATTCATTTAGGTGATAATTATTATCAAGGCCCTTGGAAGGAATCTTTCCTAACTACAACTTTACACATATTTCTCTTTTGCACTATTCTAAAAAAAATCATTTACAATGGACTTATTATTCCAAGATTTTGTCTTCAATAGATCCAAAATTCTTGTGTATTCAGTATGGCAAACAAAAGCAATGTCAACATGAAATTTGATCTTGCCATATAAAATGGGAATCCTAGTAAATGTGCATTCACCGCAACTTTTGAAATGGAGACTAAAGAAAGTTCTATTAATAATTGAAAATACTAATAGCAAATTCAATTGCCAAGATGTGGACAATTTGTAAAGATGGAAAATGTAGGTGCAAGGAGGTGTTGTGGATTAAACCTTTTACAACGAGGTCTAAGAAGTCAAGGGGGTTGAAGTACACATAGAATAGTGAAAGGAAAGAAACCAATTGTTTTTTAACCATCAAAATCTAACTCCACATGTTATGATAGCACTTGAAGGAGACCTTGCCAACCTAATTGGGAACACCAAGAGGTATTGGCATTAATCTAAGTGAGAATAAATTAATTCATATCAAGCCTAAATGTTGTTAATCCAAGAGATTTGTTCAAAAGTGTCATTTGCAAGTCAAGAAAAATTTGCTAAAATAGTGAATGCTAGTGACCACTCATTGTTACCAAGAAATAATGCGGTTTTCAATGAGGGCTGGTTTATAACGATTTCATGCATTTTTTGACTAGATGTTTGGTGCAAGAAAAAACATAGAAAATTAGAGTTTAACTCCATCAAAAAAGACATTTGTTGTGCCATGTGTAATTATAACAAGGTCATGAACAAGTTAATAGATTCTTCCATGGGAACTAAACCCATGCCCTTCACATGTGTACAACTATATGTTCACATATTGTGGGGATTTTTATGGTATCCTTGGATGATACCATAGGAAATAAATCACTAACAACATACACATATGGTAATTCGATGATTTTATGAACAACCCTCATGTTATGTTCAATCATTCTAGTTTTGTGGTAATGAATGTTTTTGAAGTGGAAGTCTTCTCTACGTACCAAAGCATGGTTGAAATTGCAAAGATGGGGATTGCATATTTTATTACCATAAATATACAAAGAATTCATGCAATTAACATTGTTGTTGAGGAAATAAAGGATTAACACTTGAGAGAAACTAACTAATCATCAACTAGCATATTTCAAAGTGAGAGACTAAGAGGCCAACAACACCTTGAAGAACATGGTACATAATTTGTTTATGATAATTCATTTTTGGGCATGAATTTTGCAAATGGGAAAACTACCATATGCATACATGTAATTCCCAACAAGTTGGACCTTACATCTTGCAAGCACATATACTTAAATGATGACATGTCCCATCAATATTTAGATGTTGGCATTGAAAAAAAATGATCTGACATCTAAAGATAGAATTTGATTTTTGCCCCCATCATATTCATAAAGTCCATCAAACATTTACATACCCAAACATTTCATTCAATATTTTTTTCCCTATAAGGTCAATTATGGGTATTAAAAGTAAGACATAAGCATTATTTAATTTCATTGTGATAAATAGTTTGTAAATTGATGTTTAATATGTTAGATGAATTTATGCAACATATTCTTGATAATACCACAAAAAGGTTGATGGATTGATTGTTACAGTCCACAATATTTAAACCCATAACAACATAATCACCCAATTCTATTGATAATATTAATCCTCTCTATATGCCCTTTATGGTTTTGTCATTTTAAATTGCATGTATATTTGTGTTGCACCTTGGTAGGTTAGGAAATTACAAAAGGACTTAAACCTTATCATTACAAAATGTATATTTCAACATTCATTTGAATATTATATGGAGTACAATAATTACGTCTTGCATTACAAGGTCAATGGTAGGATGTCCCACAACAAACTACATGTTAATAAGTTCACCTTGTAAGATATTAAATGACACATGCTACTCAAGCTTTAACAAGTATAGCTAGTTTGTATTTAGTGTTTGTTTCCTTATAACAAGTCATAATTATTTGATTATATAAAACAATGTATTCTTTGACATTAAAATTTTGTGCTTCAATAGATCATCATTAAACTTAACCAAGACAATTTTTTTTGAAAACTAGGTAATAAAATGGGGTTTTACCCAATGCCCTAGCTCTATACCCGTGAACCCCATATTTCATGCAATCCTATGAGAATAATTATCTTGATGTGTAAAATGTTCAAACATTTGTTGCAATTGCAAAATATTTAACATCATCTTAAATGAGAAAATGATGTTCATGGAGATGCATCACTCTTGTAAAATACTAATGAAAAATGAAAAAATCCTAATGAAAATAATAATATTTTTGTTTGTAGCCATGCTTGTAAACTAAATGTTCACATACCTAATTGGATATTTTAAACAAATACACACATGGTGCCTATACAAGCTTTTATAGTCCAACTAATTGGATATTTGGGACAAGCTCTTGATAAGGTTGATAAAAAGATAAGGAGATTTTTTCTAAGGATTAAATAATGGGGTGAGGAAAGAAGGTGAAGAATGATGTAATCAAAAGTGGCATGGCATTGTAATGATGATTTAACAAGGGCCCATTGTACGTGGACATAGTGGAGAGGTCAAAGATGATCATAATTTAATATGAAAAATATCATCATGATTGTTGTGAACATAGGAACAATAATATTAAGTTATGTTAATGCAAATAGAAGCCTATATTTCACATAAGGGTAAAATACCAATCTTACTAGTGTTAATGCTTTTAAATCAAGAGTGCCTAACACTAGGTGTGGCCAAGCTTTATATTGTTATGTTCTTTTATAAAAAAAATTGGTTTCAACAATTGCAATTACATGATGATTGAAAGTGATTCTTCACAAAATATTCTTCCCTTGTTCATTATAGTTTGCTTGAACACAAATGTGAATTTGTCATTTATCCACCTATTTGATTAAACTTACGTCGATGCATCTTGCACCAAAAGTTCAGATCCAACATAATGGATCAAAGCACAATGTTGATAACTCATTCTCACATAATTTGTGGTGTTATATTAAATCTAGGGTGCAATGCCTCAACAAGTGAAACACAAAACTTTAAAATATGAGTACTTAAAAAAAAATAACAAATGAATAATCATGGCAATTTCCATGAACAAAATAGAACATAGCTCAAATTTAATAATATAAAATCTGAATCATTTTCCTAGACTAACAAAATATACATACATGAACTAGAAATTCAAATATTGTATACATCAAACAAAAAAAATTCAATGCATTTAAAACATTAGACAAACACACAATAAGAAGTTGATATGCAAGATATTCAACTAATGCAAAATGAACCTATATACACACATTTTGTCAACATGATTTATGTATGTGGAAGGTCAAAATATTTAAACTTTTGTTAAAATAATTGGCCTAACCCCTTTAAACTTTAAAAATTGAACTTAATTATTAATTGAATTGATTGAATGTTGGGTAAGAGCACAATAGGGTCAATAAAAAATGACACTTCAATATATTCCATTTAAAAAAGTCCCTATCCTTTGTATTCTAAGTGTATTTTAATGAATGGGTTCAACTTTCAAATTAGTGCAAATGATGTTGAAATAAACATATATTCCATATTTATGTTTGATAACCATTTAAAACTCTTTTATTCAATATTGGTCTTGAAAAACATCAATCTTAATGTCAAAATGGAGTTTGCAATTTTGAAATTTTATAAATGGAATATGATATAATATCTTCACAAAAAAAATTTGTTTTTTACTTTAAGTGTTATGTTCCAAATTTTCAAAAAAGTGTACTAAATCATTGTGAAATTAAAATTCATATTTAATTCAAATGAATTGTGACAGTTTGTATTAAAGTCCATTTAAGATTGATCATTCATTATTTTGTTAAATTTTCTTCATTGTTGAAAGGTTTTATGTATTAGTTTCACATAAATGAGTCTCTATTTGTGACACTCAATAAAAGTTTAAAATTTTATTCAATAATGAAAAAAAAAACTACCAAGTTATGATAATACATATAGTTCCAATGTAATATGTAACTACCTAGTTTTTAAAATTCTAAATTGGATTTCTAAAGTAGTTGGGGATGAAAAAAATTTAATTGATATTTTCAATAAGAATGGTTAACCATCATAAGGTGTGATCAATTGAAGATTGATTTAGCAAGCCACATGTATAAGACATTAATAACACTAATTTATGACATTATATTTTCACTCATTTTACACCAAAAATAAAACTATGGGAACAAGCCCAATGAAAAGTCAAATTGCAACCCTTGGGTCCACTATTACTAAATATAAAATATGATGTTCATGATATTTACATCATATGATTAAACCAAACATTAAATAAGTTGTCATTTTTCTTTTCTTTTTTCCTCATTTTGTCTCTCCATTGTCCTTTCTCTTTATCTTCATTTTGGAATGTGTCTTTGTTTGTTAGTTATGGAAAGACTTTCACAATTTGTTGCTTATGACATAAATTATCTTGAATTGTTGCATTAAAAGGGTACATAGAAGGTGCATTTCATCCATACGTTTGGATCTCATTTAATTAAACCTATTAATTAGTCTTTTTTTGTGATGAAAATTCACAACTTCGCATTTTTTTTTTCAAAATTAGAAAAAATGATTTTTTTTAATTTTAGGGAATTTTCACGAATTTTGAGATAAAAATAATTAAATTATGCACATCTAAACCTAGGCACTTCCTAGGTCGCAAAATCAACGTTTTATTTCAAATGCTACATCCCACCTAGGAAAATCGCCAATTAATACTAATCAATGTTGGGGATTTTTGCCATTGGATTTATTTGAAGAATTTGCAAAAACAAACCATGCATGCAATCCACTTTCTTAAAAACCTATAATGATGAAAATTATTTAAAATTTACAATTGTATAACTTTATGTTACTACTTTGAATGAAGGTAAGGAGATATTAGATAATTATTTTGAAAGGAAAATATGATTTATATTTCCAATTTTCAAGACAAAAAAATGAATATATTAAAAATTACTACGCCTTTTACACCCATAAAAACTAACTTGCCAAAAAATTAATTTTTAAAAAGATGGAAGTCAAGGCAAGTGAAGAGGACTAAGATGAAAATAATTTAAAAACTAAAATGATTATAATGTGGAGGTCCTAATTTAATTTCCTAGGGAAAGTGCAATAAAAAATTGTTAAGAAAATAATTTAATAATAATTTAATTTGTGTTTGATACTCAAGTAATTCATTTTGATTTTTTGATTTTTTTATAAATTATAATAATTATGCATCAAAAAACCTTAGCCTTAAGTTGCAATCACAATAACATGTACCATCTGGTAATTGTAACCAATCATTTTTTTCATGTTTTATTAAATAAAATAAAACAAATGTGACAAGTTTTGTAACATGTTTATATGATATGGTTTACAACATATTATTAAAACACATGGAACAATTTGAAATGAATCTCGCGAAAATAAAATATTCATTTAAAAAAACAACGTAACCAATGATTTTGTGACATTTCTAAATGACTTGAAATGTTTTGAAAATGACATAATCAATGAAAAAGAGTTATTGTCCCCCAAAAAATCATGAATTTATAATCTATCCCCCTTTGTAACCAATCCAATATTGGCACTTCATCCCAACTAATTCACTATTTTGTAAGTAATGATTTAAATGCGTAAGTGTGATTCTTTCAATTGTGATTGCACACTTTAACCATTAGGATTCCCCTGCACATTCAATGGATTGACCATTTGGCCATGGCTTGTCACCAAATGTTTAACTTCATTTATATCCATGTTAATTCCAAATTAAATGATTTAGGTTCAAAGAACATTTTACTTTCATGTTTTAGATTTGTTTTGTAAAATTTGTTTGCAAGTAAATAATGATTTTTAATAACCAAAAAAAACTTTGAAATTTTTGGTCCTTGATAACCATGGGCCTATTGAATTGGCAACTTTTAAGGAAGGATTATTCAACATAGTATGGATTGCAGGATAGTGATTTCTAAAAGAGTTGCCAACTAACATGTTCAACATGGGGTATTGACCTTTTTTTTGGTTAGCATTGCCCCTATTGATGCCTTTTATAACTTGTTGAAGAGGCTTGTAATGCCTTTCAAAAGGTATAAGTAGGTCGAATTTTGCATCTCTCTCTTTTTATTTATTTATTTTCACACAAATCTATTACCATATTACATGGGTGACTTTGGCATGATTTAAAAATAAAAAATAAAATTCCAATATTTTTGAAAAAAAAATCCCCCTATTGTTGAAATTTTCAAAAAAATTGATTGTAGGAATCTAGAATTGAACCTTAGCCTAATCTAGATAAATACATTAATTGTGAACATATGACCACAAGGATAATAAAAGAACTATGACGTTGAGTGAAAATTTAATATGTAAATTCCTATATGTTGAAAAGTTTAAAAATTAAAAACTCACATGACAAATTTTTAATTTTAAAATTAATTAATTATTTGGCACTTGTGTGTCAAATTTGCCCATGTATTATAATAATAACTAATGATTTTGATGAAACATTTTTTTTTTGGTGGCTTGTGTTTTTTATCTTTTGACAATGCTAATTTTCAACTATAAAAGTTGATATTTTATAAATTAGTTCACTTTTCGAAATATATATCATTTTGATATCAATGATAAAAATTGAAAGGTGTAGTTGAATTTTGTAGAAGAATGACCATTAAATTTGATAAAAGTATGAAACTGTAATATTTTTCATTGCCTATTGCAATAGTTCAATAAAGGCCAATTGAGTCATGCATTTCAAAACTTCAAACCTTATGTTTGAAGTTTTGTAACTTATAGACAAGCAATTTATGTTTTTCTTCTTTTACAAAACTTCTACACATTGGCCTTTTTGAATCCTTCAAATTCATTTGAAATAATGTTTTGATAATTTATATTCTTCCCATCTATATTCCATTTAGTCATTTCTTTGAGTGGTCTTACAATGATTTCATGTGGCATTTAATTCAACACCTTTTAACCTTTATTTTTCATTTTTTATATTTCAATTTCTATATCCTGACATTATTATTATTATTATTATTATCATCTTCACCTTCTTTTGTACTTGGGTGGTCCCTTCTAAGTGTTGTGGTTTTCATATTTATTTGATAACTTTATCCATTTAATGAAATATGTTAATGTGTTGAAATTGTTGAAGTAAATTGTTTATGTTTTTCAAGTACATTTCTTGTTAAATTTTTTTTGCCTAATCCATATCAAAAGTGTATGTTGTGAAGGCAAATGCAAATGCAAATCATATTGACAAATTTTGTAAATATATGTTTTTTTTTATATAAAATTTTCCATCATCTTCAAAATCTTAAAGACCCTTTCAATTACCATTTAAATAAATAATTCCAATATGCTTATTCACCTTGAATGGTGAGTAAAACCATGGTCTCATGGGATACACCATAATTTTAATCAATTTGTATGCTAATAATATTTTGATATTATCTTACTAATGTTGGATTTATATGAAATAATGTTTAATCATGGCAATGATTAGCCCATCCATAATGATGGTCCCAAAGTTCACATTTTGCATCAAATAAACCTTGTAATAAAACTAAATATAAAACTCATTATTGATAGTAAGAAGCTAACCATATGAATTGTGTGATAAATGAATCATGAGGCTATAATATACTAGCCCCAAAAACATAAAATATTGTTTGAATTTTTTGAAATTCATTGGCCATTTTTCTCATGTTATTTGTTGTCAGTTGTTTTATCATTACATGCTTTGATTTTTTATAAAAAAAAATCCACGTAAGTTTCATATGATGATAAAAGTGGTGCTCTCAACCATTCCACACACTTCACATTGATATTTTTTGAATAACAAGTTGTTAAAGCATGCACAAAAGTTGATGTGCTTGGTGGAATACGTAGACTAGTGGAGCATTTGAAACATGGTGCATCATGTTTCATGTTTGAGATCAATATTTCAAAACATGTAACACTTTCCTGGCATGATTTATAAGACTTGTCATGTGTTTATATGTCTTCAAATATGCCAAATAAACATTTATATGTTTTTGAAATATTTTTAACAAGTTTCAAAACATATACCATAGTTGTAATTTATGGCTTGTTTCTTAGCACATAAGTCCTTATTGACATGTTCAGAACATATAAAATCATCTTAACATATTTCAAATGTTTTTATGCACAATGCTTATTTGTAAAGTCTATAACTTTTGACGGCTTATAATCTCTACCAAACTTAATCAAATGAAGCATATGACTCCATCATCTTGTAATCCTTGTCAAAAGTTTTTCAATGCCATTGTGAATCTTTTCAATCAAACATGATTTGGGTTTCAAATTTCACTTTGAATGGTTGGGAGTCTTTTTGCAAATACTATTAAAAATTATATATTCTTTTGATTTTCATGATGTAACACCACTTTCTTATTGAAATCATTGAGGTCTTCCAAAAACTACAAGATCATCAAATTGAAACATGTTTCAACCCTTCAAACTTTATTCCAAATTAGGAAAAATCAACAAGCAACAAACTATTTGAATTTTTTTACAACTTTTGAAATTAGATTTTTTTTTTTCAAACATTCTATTTTTTTTTGAAATTTTCTAAATTTTTTAAACACGTTCATAAAACTATTTGAAATTTGTGAAACCGTTTAAAATCACAACAAAGTAGATTTAATGAAATAAGTAAAATGAAGTGTGACCTTACAATGATTTGAAACTTAAATTTAAAAATAAATTAAAAAAAACAAAACAAGTGAGCAAACAATGAAAAAAATTCATTAAGTTTGTCAACAATCAACAAACAAATTTGAAATATCAAACCTTAAAAAATAAGTCAACAATTTTTTTTTTTAAGTAAAAAATGGAAAAGTAAATCTAGAAGAAAAATAAAATAGTAATAAAAATTGACAAACTCAACAAACAATTCAACAAACAACAAGCAACAAAACAATAAATACAAATGAGCAAGAAAATTCAAATTTGAATATTCCAAACTTGGTTCAAAGTGGGCATCATGTTTCATCCTTAAAACATGATAGCTTGAAACTTGGATTCAAAAAAATAAATTATAATTAAAAAATAAATCTAAAACATGCCAAAATTCAAAACATGGCACCCAAATTATGCAATTTTTAATGTTTTGCCAACACAATTGTACTTCCACATGCTTTGACTATTGTGCCCACTTCGAAAACGTATTCCTCAAACAACATTGGGATGAAGTTCATCACACATTTGTAAAAAAGTTACTACCTAATTGGGAGATAGGCAATGTTGTATAACATTGTTTGAATTGCCATTGGGTCATTCATACATCCATAGGTTTAGGGTTTAGGGTGCCACCTTAATAAATACAAAAAAGATTTTTTTTATCATAGTGCTAAATGAACATTGGGTTCCATAATGAAGTTAACTATCATCATCATCATCATCATCATTGCAGGGTAAAAATAATGTTGATGAAATGCAAAATTGTTGCAATGTTATGACTATCATGAAAACTTGGAGATTCCTGATTTTATAATAATTATAAAAATAATTTCAGCACAAGTAATAAATATATATATTTCAATTTTTTTGGCAAAATTAATAATTTAATTTATGCCGAATTTTTTCATGTACTAGTGTACCTTGAAGTTGGATAGAAAGGGGAAAAAAATGTTCAAGATTTGCAATTATGGGTCCCATAATTTCTTGGCCCCGACTCCAAGTGAAAAAAGAAAAGAAAAAAGGGAGCATGCAAAAATGCACACTAGAAATTGCTTGTGAAGAATGTAATTAAACACCAACCCCCTTGAAAACAAATTTGATATAAAAAAATTTCTTTTTTCTTGAAATTAATAATCATCTTTTTTTCTTAATATTTGATATAATATTTTTTCCTTATATTTTATTATCATAAAATTTCTTTAAATTTATTATCACATTTATTCTTTACATTTAACATTATATTTATATAAAAAATTATTATCATCTTTTTTCTTAATATTTAATAAATTTTTTGCTCAAATTTTATTACCATCTTTTTCTTAATACTTAATATTAGCCTTAATTGTTTTTCTTAAACTCAATATTATTATTTTCTTAAATTTTATTATCTTTTTTCTTAATAATTAATATGATTTTTTATCCTTAAATTTTATTATCATTTTTTTCCCTTAATACTTAAAATTTTCTTTTTTTCTTAAATTTTATTACCATCTTTTTTCCTAAAATTTACCATCCTTTTATTTATTTATTTCTCTCTCTCTTTTACAATTTACATACCAAATTATTATTTTTTCCTAAAGGCTAAAAGTAGGCTTGTTCCCAAACCTTAGCACTGTAGTCGGTGAGGGG
>Ga0209208_10010655_pt1 | contig 11896 bp, 6 predicted proteins | sample S1TSphfallax_3_FD_187694 | JGI IMG/M metagenome (GOLD analysis project Ga0209208, IMG submission 187694) | Host-associated microbial communities from peat moss isolated from Minnesota, USA - S1T2_Fd - Sphagnum fallax MG (SPAdes) (version 2) | ecosystem: Host-associated > Plants > Peat moss >...
AACATAATGGTTAAATCTAATGGTTAAACTTAGTGACTTAAAGTAATGGTTAAACCTAGTGATTTAAAATAATGGCTAAACTTAGTGACTTAAAATAATGGTTAAACTTAGTGACCTCAAGTAATAGCTAAACCTAGTGGTTGAACCTAGTAACTCAAAATAATGGTTAAACCTAGTGGCCAAAATTAATGGTTTAAAATAATGGCTAAACATAATGGTTAAACCTTTATTAAACCTAGTGATTAAATCTAATGGTTAAACATAATGGTTAAATTTAGTTGATAAACTTAATGGTTAAATGTAATGGCTAGACTTAAGTTAAATATAATGGATAATTTTAATGGCTAAACATAATGGTTAAACTTAGACTATATCTAGTGGCTATACCTATTGGCCAAATTTAATGGCTTAATTTAAGCTAAACCTAGTGCCAAATTTAGTGGCTAAGCATAATGGTTAAATTTAAATTAAACATAATGGTTAAAATGTGGCTAAATTTAATGGTTAAATCTAGTGGCTAAATGTGAGCCATACTGACATAGCCATGGTTAGTAGTCTCAATTTTAAAAAACTGCATTAGGGATATTCAAATGTGGTGAAGTTATTAGGGGTTTTTAACAACTTCATGTTAGGAAAGGGGTTGATGAATGCACACAGTTGTGTGGGGGGTTGTTTTCTTTTTTGAAATATGGTATTGGTTGGATTAGTTTTTTTTTTCAACAAAAAGCTAGTAAACCATAATTTTACAACCTCAGTGGCATAATTAGGGGTGAGAAATCTCTAGAAGGTTGGGGGTAGAAACAGACACCAAAATTCATGGTGTGTAACAAAAAAATTGGTTCTATTCTAATATTTGGTGAGTAATAAGGATGTTGGGAATTTATGAAGCAGATGGGAGGGAATCGATGAAAGGTCTAATACAAATAGAACAATCTTCAAGCCTTATAAGCATACGATTAATTCAAAACAACTTAACAATTAAATAAACAAGGGGGATAGGGTGGTCATGGTAACTTGAGTTTCATGATGAATGCAACATTTATTTAGATTATGATTAAGCTCAACAAGGAGCTGCAATTACAAGCGGAGTCCTAATGTATGCCGTAATGATAGTTCATAACTACATGAAATTTAAGATGCGTCGAATGGTGTGAACTAAGTAATCTACCTTATTATTAGGATTAGGAGGCAATTAGCGTATCGAACCGCGCAACCAACGATAGTGTCCAACACCAGGAATTGAAAATCATGCGAAGATGGAGGTGTTTTCAGTCTTGTAATAACCTTCACAGATGGTTTCGGGTTCATCACTAAAAGTGGGGTTGACTTGCAAGAAAATCATTAAGGTGCGAGAATTCAAGGAAATGCAATAATACCAAACTCGAGGGGGATTAACTTCAAAACAAATGCGCACTTCTCGTGATTTGGGTTTTTCATCATGAGGGTGTTGCGTTGACATCAAATCTAAAAACAACTTTGGGGCCGGCTCTTCATTTGCTTGCGCAACTTAAGGCCCATAAGATGTGACCATACGCGACGCCATAATTTTAAGGGAAAAAGAAGAGATTTTCAACCAAATCGAATCAACAATGAATGTGTGGGGGACTTGTGACATCATAATGCCCGATCGTAATTTACAGGCCAAGGGAAAGGGAGAAAAGACGTAAGCAACGGCCTAAAACCATGGTAAAGTAAAACTTTAATATCAAAGGAAAAAAATGAAGGTTTAAATAAAGTTGTTTGGGGGAAAAGTGGGAAGAAGTGAAAAAGAACCTTCTCCTTCTCCTTCTCCTTCCATTGGCCACCAAGTGGGGATCCTCCTTCCTTCTCTTTAAAAGGGTGAAGTCGAATCTTGCTCTTTCTTTTCCGGACATTATTTTCAGCTCAAATTTTGAGAGGTCTTGCTTCCACAACCTTCTTGGGTAGGAGGAGAATGAGTAGTCCTTGGTAGATGGTAGAAAGAAGGAGAATAGATCGAAGGGTTGTAGTAGTTTGGGAAGAATGCAAGTAGGTAGGGATAGTGTTAGGAGCTTGAAATCTTATAAAAACTTTACAAACCCTCTCGAGTTTGGTGGCATAACTTTCTACTGGCTTAGCTACACAGCTTAGGATTTGGTAAAAATGTGTGCCTCGTAGTTAATTTTCTAAGGAGCTAAGGCAAGTCAGATTTGGATAACGTATGTGTTAGAAATAATGTTTTAAATGACCGGTGGTCTACATCCAAGTTAAACTTCTTACCTGCACAAAACCGTCTCGGGTGTGGTGGCATATTTTATTACTAGCTTAGTTGTAGAGCTTAAGATTTGGTAGAAAGGTGTGCCTTATAGTTAGCTTTCTAAAAAGCTAAAACAAGCCAGATTTGAACAACATATGTGTTAAAAATAATGTTTAAAATGACCAGTGGTTTGTAGTCAAGTTAAACCTCCTACCTTCACAAAACCCTTTCGGGTTTGGTCGCATAACTTGCTACCGGTTTAACTGCAAAATTTAAGATTTAGTAGAAAGGTGCATCTCATAGTTGGTTTTTGAAAGAGCCAAGGCAAACTAGATTTGGATAACATATGTGTTAGAAATAATGTTTTAAGTGACTAGTGGTCTATAACCAAGTCGAACATGGTTTTAAACCTTCACAAATTGGTTTAAATGAATGACAATTTAACATTAAATTCTAGGATTTGGCATGTTGAGCTTGGAAAATGTATCTATTAACTTTAAATCGTGATTGATGCATAAGAAGCAAGCTACTTTGTTTCAACTGCAAATGCAATTTAATAACTAAAAGTTCACTTGCATTTTTTTTCTTTCACCGGTAGCATATGTACTTTTGAGTATAGTCACCTCATAGAACTGGGAGTAGAGGGATAGAGAGTCACCTCACACTAAACCTCGTGGTTACACCTAGTGGTTAAAATTTAGTAGGTAAGTGGGTGGTTAGGTAGGTAGATAATATGTAAGTAGGTGGGTAGGTGGGTCATATGAAAGTGAAAAACATACGTAGGTATGTAGGTAGGTAGGTGAAAAGGTATAAGTAAATACGTTGAAAGGTAAATAATATGTAGGTAGGTGGGTCATATGAAAGTGAAAAACATAGGTAGGTATGTAAGTAGGTAGGTGAGAAGGTATAAGTAAATAGGTCGAAAGGTAAATAATATGTAGGTAGGTGGGTGGATAATAAAGGCAAGTAATTAACTAAATAAATAGGTGGATGAATAGGTAGGAGGTAGATACATAGGGTACTAAACCATGTCATATTTTACTAAAGATCATTAGCCATCTTGATTAAATATTCAACTTGACTAAAAACCATTGATCATTTTTATTAAAGATCATTAGTCATTTTGACTAAGTGTTCAATTTGATTAAAGACCATTGGTCATTTTGATTAAATGTTCAATTTGACTAAAGACCATTGGTCATTTTGATTAACTATTCAACTTGATTAAAGACCATTGGTCATTTTGATTAGGTTGTACAACTTAACTATATGTATCTAATCAAATAAACTAGTCTAGCCAAATTGATTAGTCAACACATACATGTGTCATTTAAGCCCCCTGAACTTTAGTCAAAATGTACATGTCCATTAATCAAAATGACAAGTCAATCAATTTGAACCTTTTAAAAAACCATGATTTGCAATAGTGGATGCACCCATTGATGTTTGAATCTAATACAAGTTTGGTTCAAGTTTTCATTTTTTACATATTGACTCATTAATGTTGATTGGGCCCAACATCATTAGTTGGACACCATAATTAGATAAAACCTTTTAAAGGAAAAATATTTACCCATGTCCATTATTTTTGAATTGAAAAACACCTTCCTTGTTGCACACGAAAACCATTGATGTTGTGACTAATGTTTAATCAATGGCAAATCATGTTAAAAGGTTGGATAATTTGGCAATTGCAACTTGCCATGGAGGAAGGAGGAATATCCACATGAAAATGCATTTTTTTAGAGGGTTTTTTTCCATGTTGGTTGTTATTAACATGTTAATTGTTGGTGATCAATTCTTCCAATTATGCAAATTGATCATATGCAATGGCCTTGCCACCACCTTGGCTTTGATCATGAGCTTTATTCGAAATTTTACTTGTGGTTTTGCCTTTAATTTGAAAATTCTTACTTTCCCCAAGTCCTCCTTTAACCAAACCCATTCTTAGGTGGTACCACTTAGAATCGCTTCAAAGAATGGTTAAGGAACCAAAAGTGACCAAATCATTTTTTTGGAACCTTTCATTTTAAATGTTTTTTCAACTATTTTTTTTCTTCTCATGTTTATCCATTGCATGTTTTAATATATGGCTTGAAGTTCATTGTGGAATTCAAAGAATTTTACAAATTTTACAAATTTTTATTCTTAATAATGATGATTTTTTTTAAAATCACATTTTTAAAAATTGGAAATTCATAACTAAATTATACTTATTAAATTAATTATTTAATGAAAAATAAAAATGTGATGGCTTCAAAATTACCTTAGGAAAAAAATCCCAAGAAAATTCCAAAATTATGTTTCAAATTTGTGTTCTTAACCAAAAAATTAAAAGATAAGAACCGATGTTACATTTTTAAAACTTCTTTAAATGTAATGATTAAAATTATCAAAGTACACAATTTATAATATTAAAATTTCAAAATCTATGGAACCTAATAAATGTATTCATTAAAAGAATTTAATGAAAATATTTATTTTTGTGTTTCTTATTATTTTAAAAAATTCAATGGATTCAATAGAATCAAGGTGTGACATTCTTAGTGGTACTAGCCAAGGATGGGTTTGCCCCTTTACCTTTACTATCCTGGTTGCTAGTAGATTTGGTAAAAATAAACTCTAAATGCAATGAACATTAATGGTCAATGTCATGACCATCAATACCAAAATGTTCATATTTTTCATCACTTGAAGATGTGGGTTTAAATGTAAATGTTCTACCCTTTTTTGGGCATTCCTTCACACGGGGATTTCCATAAGTCTGACACACAACCTTTTGACCTTGTTCTTTAAAAAGGGACATGGAAATTCCAAATTAACTCCCTTTGGCTTTATCCTTCTAAATGGCAATTGATTCCTTTTTTTGGGAATCCTTTTGGATGGTCATGGTGATGGCATGCTCACCAACTTCCACCACATAAAATCCTTCATTAATCTTTTCCACAATGTGGAATACCTCTTCCAATGTGGCATGACCTTCATGATTAATGATGAATTGAGGTTTTGCCATCCGATTTGCACCTTTTTGTCTTGTTTGGACATGTATAATTACACCAATTATCATTATGTGAAAACATCATTGCTTTCCTTAGCACATCATGCCAACATTGTGTACATGGTGCATGAATATCATCCTTTTCCCTTTTGAAATCTTAAATTTTCTACATGTAATTTGTATGAATGTTCCCATGCTTTAAATTGTTTTGACCAATGTTTTTCATAAGTTTCCAATGCCACATGCTTCAAATGTTAAGATGGAAATTCAAATGCCCACCAAGGATTACAAGAGGATTCATTTGCCTTTTGGCCTACATATTGGTTTTAAACTTCCATTCCCTAAGTGAAATGGTGCCCACCCATCTAAAAAAACAAACACTACTACCAAAGTGGGGTGCAATTTACTAGCTTAAATCACTATGGGACCTTAAAAGTGAAATAACTTTATTGTATTTGATCGATTTGACTCTGGTGAAAGTTATTTCACTATAATATCACTATGTAGACATCATGTTTCATTACCACTTTACATAATTCACCATTACAATTTACTATACTAAATAGGTTTAATTCTATGTTTTTAAAAATATTATATCTATGCCACACAAGTGGGGTGGCTTGATGGTAAGGGTGTTTACTTCCATTCAAAAGGTCAAGGGATCAAACCTCATGGGTGGTGTTGTGTGTGGTCAACAATGGTATGTTGACCGAATATTCTCCTATAGAATTCTTATAATAAGTGGCTAGGTTGATTACATGGCTTACCTACCTACCTAGGCTAGGTTTTTAACATAACATAAGTAGTGACATGTGTTAATAAATAATAGGCTTTTAAAATCATGAAATTATTAGTAATATTATATATTAAATAATTAAAATTTAATTGATTTCCATGCTAGTTAATTAATTAACTAACAAGTGAATGGTTTGGTAAATTTGTATTTCATTTGAGAATAACCTTGTTTCACTAGGTATTAGTGAAACAAGTCATTGTCCATAACAATTGGTCGTCATTCACTAGGGGTTAAACAATTTCATTAGGTAAAATTGTCCACATTCACTCAAAATTAAATGAAATACAAATTTACCAAACCATTAATTAACCAACATGGAAATCAATTAAAATTTATTTATTTAATATATAATATTACTAATAATTTTATGATTTTTAAAACTTATTATTTATTAACACGTGTCACTACCTACATTATGTTAAAAACCTAACCTAGGTAGGTAGGTAAGCACGTAATCAACCTAGCCATTTATTATAAGAATTCTATAGGAGAATATTCGGTCAACATACCATCGTTGACCACACACAACACCACTCATGAAGTTTAATCCTTTGACCTTTGTAATGGATGCAAACATCCTTACCATCAAATCACCCCACTTGTTGTGATAACATGTTACATTACATTCTATTTATTAAATACTCCATTTTAAACATTACAAAAACATAAACTTTGAAAATTCATATCTTATTGAGATTTTATTCAAATGAAATGATTCGAGTTTACTTTTTAAAACAATTCAATATTGTACATAATTACATTTATTTCCTTTTGAAAATTTAAAATCATTTGAACAAAAAAAAAGTTGAATATCATTATTCAATAACATTTCAATGACTATTCTTTTGCAAAAAAAAAAGGTTTAATAAATGGATTTTTAAAAATATAATAATACTACCTATGTTAAGTTACTTTCAATTATTATATGAATATTTTTTATTAATTTAAATTATTTCACCTTACATTATTTATGGCTATTTATGGATATTTTTAATTACTTTTGGTTATTTTTGGCTATTTCACCTTAGGTTACTTTTGGTTATTCTAAGTTATTTTTGGTTATTTTAGCTTATTTCACTTTAGGCTATTTTCAGTTATTATAAGTTTTTTTAGCTATTAAAGGTTATTTCACCTTATGTTATTATTGGCAATTCTAAGTTATCATAAACTATTTCATGTTAAGTTATTTTTGTTTATTATAAATTATTTTGCTTTAAATTATTTTTGATAATCCTAAGCAATTATAATATATGGCTATTGGTTGTTCTTTATTAGTGTTATTTGTGGTTATTAATGATTTTTAGTGGTTATTTTATTATTAGTTATTAGTGGTTATTCTATTAATGGCCATAAGTAGTTATTCTATTGTGGTTATTGGTGGTTATTTTATTAATGACTATTTTATTAATGGCTAATTGGTGCCTATTTTATTAATGGCTATTAGTGACTAGTCTATTAATGGCTAATTGGTGCCTATTCTATTAATGGCTATTAGTGGCTATTATATTAATTTCTATTAATGGTTATTCTATTAATTACTATTAGTGGTTATTCTATTAATGGTTAATTAATGTTTATTCTATTAATGGCTAATTGGTGCTTATTCTATTAATGGCAATTGGTGGCTATTATCTTAATGACTAATGGTGGGTATTCTATTAATGGCTATTGGGGGCTATTCTTTTAATGGCAATTGGTGGCTATTATCTTAATGACTAATGGTGGGTATTCTATTAATGGCTATTGGGGGCTATTCTTTTAATGGCTAATGGCAGCTATTTTATTAATGGCTATTGGGGGTTATTCTTTTAATGGCTAATGGCGGCTATTCTATTAATGGTAATTGGTGGTTATTCTTTTAATGGTAATTGGTGGTTATTCTTTTAATGGTTATTGGTGGTTATTCTTTTAATGGCTATTAATGATTATTCTTTTGATGACTACTGGTGGTTATTCTATTAATGGCTATTAGTGGCTATTTTATTAATGGCTACGGGGGGCTATTCTATTAATGGATATTGGCGGCTATTCTATCAATGGTTATTGGTGGCTATTCTATCAATGGCTATTGGTGGCTATTCTATTAATTACTATTTGTGGTTATTCTATTAATGACTATTCGTGGCTATTCTTTCAATGGCTATTGGTGGTTATTCTATTAATGGCTATTGGTGGCTATTTTATTAATGGCTATTGGTGGTTATTCTATTAATGACAATTGGGGGTTATTTTATTAATGGCTATTAGTGGCTATTCTATTAATGGTAATTCGGGGCTATTCTTTTAATGGCTATTGGTGGTTATTTTATTAATGGCTCGTCGTGGCTACTATATTAATGGCAATTAATGATTATTAATAGGTATTTCATTAATGGTTATTGATGGATATTTTATTGGTGGTTATTATATTAATGGCTATTAATGGCTATTCCATTGGTGGATATTGGTGTTTATTAATGATTATTATATTAATGGCTATTGGTGGCTATTGGTGCTTATTAATGGTTATTGGTGGCTATTCTATTAGTGGATATTGGTGCTTATTAACGGGTATTGTATTAATGGGTATTGGTGGTTATTTTATTAATGGTTAATATGTTATATTACATCTATTGGTGATTATGGTATTATAAATTATTGTTTGATATTATATATTATAATATCATAAGTTATTGGTAGTTATTATATTTAGGATAAAATAATTTATAATAACATGAAATAAAATGACCTTGAATAACTTAAAGTATAACTTGAAATAACATATATTAATATAAAATAAAATTCCCTAAGGTATAGGTTAAAGTTAATTGAATAATTTAATTTAAAATAATTTAAAAACTTATAATAAATTAATTCAGATACCTTAAGGTAAAATAACATATAATAATTTAGGGTACAATAATTTATAATAACCTATAATAACATAAAATATAAGTTAGAATAACGAAAATAGCTTAAAATAATATAGCGTATATCATAAAATAATATAAATAAAATATTTTTAAAAACATAAAAATAAACCTATTTATTATAGTAAATGTAATAGTAAATTTTGTTAACTAGTAATGAAACATGATGTTGTGATATTATAGTGAAATCAGTAAAATGCAATGAAGTTATCATAGTGATTTAAACTAGTAAATTATACCCCATTTTGGTAGTAGTGTTGCTAGTTCTTACACTTGTTTCCTTAATCATGCTAAAACCTCCAATTTTTTTTTTTGAATGAACTAAAATTTCCCACATACATTCACCTTTTCTTTAAAATTCCAATGCCATAGGTAAATTGAAAATCTAACCTCCTATGAAACCATCATGCATGGAATTTTTTTTACAAAGTCCAAATTGGAAAATTGGAAATTAATTTTTAATTTAATTGATAAAAAATTTGCAAATTATTTTAAATTCATGACATGTCATGAATTCGTGTATGTCCATCTTCAATTGTACAATAAATTACATACACTTGCACACCATGTTCAATCATAGGACCTCATTTGCCAACTAGACAAACCATCCATTCATTGGGTCAAATATGTTTAATATAAATATCTTTGGCCACATCCACCATATTTAATAACCAAAAAGGATGAATAATATACTTCATCCAAATTATGGATGATTAGTTATTTTCATGGATGAACATTTAAAGAAAAAAATAATAAATTGGAGCCCATGCAAGTCCAAATTCTAATCTTGAACCACATGAAGCTAATTATATACCTCCAAGGCTTGGAAAAAATTCAAAGGCTAGGGGCAATGGCAATGGTGTGCATTGTCAAGTTGCAATGTTGATTCCCTGCTTCTTGTAACTTATAGTTCTTATTATGAGTGTTATTGTTGTTGCACCAACTATTATTACTTCGTCTGAAAACAACAACAATGGGGATGGGCCCCAATTGTTAAAAATAGGAAGCCCATTGGAGTTCATAGCTTTGACAACAATGGTGTTTGAAATCAATAGCTCATGTTGCCAAATTGCTCTTGTTACTATACAATGACATAACAGTGCATACATGCCTTACTTGAAGACATTGAAATAGACAAAGATGTTAAGTGCCCAAGGTCTAGTGGCCCACTCAAACTATCTAAACTTGGTCAGTTGTTGGACCCCCACGTTACTACACACACAATTGCATTGTTGAATTACAAAGACCTTTCCTCACATCTCCTTCCAAATTTTGGGTACCCTTTTTGGGTTCAACTCCCAAAGGAGTTATCAATGAAAAATGACACCTAGAAAACTAAAATCACTTTTAGAGCTTATTCAACTTGGAGCAACCAAGATTGATGTCCAATTACAACTGCTACCCTTGTTGCAACACATTGTCCTACAACAATTTTTTTAATGCTAAAAGAAAAACTAATCAAAGTTCACATTATTTGAAATCTTCAAATCATATTTAGCATTTGGAATGCTTCTTGCAAGCATTTTATTTTAAAACATTAGTAACATCCTCCATCATTTATAATAGATAAAACAATATACATGCAATCCATAACTAAAAAATAATAAATGCTACAAAAATCAAACTACACAAAGACAAACCACTTCACAAAACACAACTCAATACATAAAAGGAATATATAATGACATGCAAAATACAACAAAAGGAAAAAAAAAATCAATTCTACACCATCAAGTTAAAAATGTCTAGTCATTATAGAAAGATCCATAATCTTTACACCACTTGATTTCTTTTATGAATCTCAATTGTCAATTCAAATTATCTTAGTTAAAATAATTGAAGTAAAAGAAAATGCTGAAAGTTTTGTACACATGGGAGGTTTTCCTTGTGAGAGTTCTGGCATGTTTAATGAGTTAGACTTTACTCTTGTCAACTCATTTCACACAATGTAACTCCTTTGACAATGTTTCCCTTTATACATAACTCTAGTTGTCCTCACCATTGATTCATATACGAAACATGGTCTCCATCATCAATTCACATTACAGGTGAAATTGATTGCATCAAAAGTGGATATAGCAAATGGGTGCATTTCTTACATAGGAAAAATTTGAAATTTTTCTCTTAAAAGGACACCCCCACCAATTACATACTTGGAACAAGCACAATAGAACCCCTTCATCTTGCAAATTTGAGGTGAAATGGCTTCCATCAAGTGGTTAATGTGTTCTACTATATAGTTGTCTTTTGAGGTATGATCAATGTGAATCAAGTTGTTCACATCATAAGTGGAACTAGTAGAACCCAAAGTGGAATTAATAGATGATCAATTCTCCCACCTAGGGAAAACCTTACAAAAGTGTTGGGAAATATTAATTCATCCCTTCAATGGATATTTACTTTTTCATCACAAGGGCACAATTTTTTACAACATTATCTTTCATCTACTATGGTTAGGGTTAGTTATCATATGTTGTTAAGATATGTTTGATTCTAGAATAGGACTAGTAGTTAGGTGCTAGTAAGTTATTGTTTTCAAGTTTAAAAACAAAGGATTGAATCCTAGTTTCATCATTAATAAAAAGATCTTCATTCTTAAGCTGCTTTTTACATGGTATATTCCAATGTTTATCTTTTAAGTGTTTTGTGATGTAGCCGAAGTGGCGATCGACCAAAAAATAATTTAGCCAAATTTGGATACATACATAATTTGAAAGTTTTTTTTAAATTGAATTTTTTCTATATTCTTAATTACTTGTTGGAACTTATCATGAAATTCTAGAGATTTGGATTTTGAACATTGATTCGGTGCATAAGGTGACTTTAAAAGGATCTCTTACATGTGGACCTTCATTGTGATCCATTTTACATTCATTCAATGCAAGGCATAAGGTGATTTTGAACATTGATTCGGTGCAGAAGACATTTGGTGTGAATATTATCTAGAACCAGTGAGAATGTGTAATAATATATGTCAA